>X347_Brown_Bear__coassemble_1405_pt1 | contig 26113 bp, 25 predicted proteins | sample X347_Brown_Bear__metabat2_high_PE_010 | metagenome-assembled genome bin X347_Brown_Bear | reverse complement strand
CTATAAATTCGCAATTTCTGTATATAATTGTTAGTTTATTGCAAGGGACTTTTTAAACATTCTAAGGATATTATAATGGCTTCTTTGGTTAGCTTTTTTGAAACAAGCGGTGTTATTACATTACTTGTTATTTTCTGGCTCTCACTTTATGTAATTGCAACACTATGGATTTTTATCTACAAATGGTTTGTAATACGAGGTATGCAAGATAGGGAAACATACTCGCTTGATTTGCTATTGTCAAAGGATATAAGCATTCCTCAAAGTGCAGTTTTTGCTCGCTCAAAAGGGCATAGACTTCTGTCAAAAGAAATGTTGCAAGTATGGAAAAATCAGATTCTAAAAACAGCAAGTGGTGGGCTTACTTTTTTAAGCATTGTGAGTTCTACTGCGCCATTTATTGGTTTATTTGGCACGGTTACAGAAATCCTTGATGCATTCGCACATTTAGGCGCACAAGGGCAGGCAACTTTTGAAGTTATCGCCCCTATTATCTCAAAAGCACTTGTGGCAACTGCGTGGGGTATTTTATGTGCTATACCTGCCTATTCATTTTATCTAATATTGAAGCGTAAAATAGCTGTGCTTGGCGTGTGCTTGCAAGCGCAAATTGATGTGGCTCTTGCTGCGGTTGATAATGATATACAAAATAATGGATTTGATCAAACTAAAAATGCTTTCACACAACAGAAAAATAATCTTGTATGGGGTGGAAAAGTAAATGGATGATTTAGAACTTGAGGAAAAACCAGAACTAAATATTACGCCGCTTGTTGATATTATGCTTGTGTTGCTTGCCATTCTTATGGTAACAACGCCAGCAGTTGTGTATCGTGAAGATATACAACTACCAGATGGTTCAAAAAGTGCGCGTGCCAAAATCAATCCTCTATCTGTTCGCATTGATAAAGACAGACAAATACATATTGATAAAGATGTGTTTCAATATCAAGATTTTAAGGAAAATTTTGCATTGCGTGCAAATAAATATGACAAAACCCAGTCAATTTATATTTACGCAGATAAAGGATTGTATTATGGCGAGGTTATCCCCATATTTGCCATATTAAAACAAGCGGGATTTACTAAAGTATCGTTAGGAACGCAATGAAAGAAGATGTTGTTATGCACAAAAATAGCCCCTCACTGCATATTGTGAGCGGACTTATCGCATTTTTTATCTATGCTCTTATGTTGATTTTGCTAATTGGCGGTTTTAGATTCTATAAAGAGCAGGTAAGATATGGTGAGGAAGAGGCTGTTATGGCAGAAATTCTTGCTGATAAGAGTATTGAACTAGATTCTGTTGTGCCACAACAACAAGAAGAAATTTCAAATCAAAACACACAACCACAACCTACCAATCCAATAGAAGAAAATATAACAAAAACACCAGAAAAAGAGACAACAGAATCTCAAAAAATAACTCCAACTACACCAAAGCAAACGCAAGCAGCAGAGCAACCAAAGGAGGTTAAAGAGACGCCAAAAGAAGTGGATTTAGCCGATGTGTTTGCCAATGTATCTTCAAAGACTTCGCAAGATAAACGCAAAGAAGAAGAGGCAAAGCTAAAGCAAGAATTAGAAGAAATACAAAGGCAAAGAGATGAGGCACAAAAAGCAAAGCAAGCACAACTAGCACAAAATGCACTAGCCCTTGAACAAAGCACAAAAGCTTTGCAGCAAGCCACACAGAATCTAAACTCCAATATTAAACAAGCCATGACAACAAAAATTGTGTTAGAAAAGCCAAAATTTTCTGGCAATCCCGATGATAAAAAGAAATATGACGCATGGTATGCGCAAATTGAGAAAATACTTATGAGTGAATGGAAGAAAAGCGGGAGTTTTAGTCAGGCAGCTACAAGTGCAAAAGTTCGCATTAGAATAGATGAAGGGGGCAAACTAACCTATCTTTTTATGGTGGCACAATCACCTTATGGGGATTATAATAGCTCTGTTATTGAGTTTTTACGCAAAATGGAGACAAGACTTTTTCCGCCACCACCAGGAGATGGTGTTGATATGTCTATGGAGTTGGAAAATACTCTTAGACATTAAATCTAAATATAATATTTGAGTATATAGATTCTTAATTTTTCTCTTTGATTTAGACAGGCTAGTAATCATAGACTAGTGATATAGACTATTAATCATAGATATGGAGGCTTTTAGAATCTAGCATTTATCATATCCTAATCTCTTAACCTAATAAACTAAAATGAAATCTTTCTTAGAATCTAGTTAGAATCTTTTTTAGATTCTAAGTCTATTTTAGAATCTATCATAATAAAGTTTTGCATAGAATCTTATTGGATGTTTTGCTTTTCTTATTTGATTACTTATGTGTTGCAAAAATAATTTGGAATTTTAGTGCGATTTTTACTCTTATTGGATTCTATATTTCTTTGACAGCAGAATGCAAGCTTCAAGGATTTCATGCCTATACTTTGCAAAAAAAGCATATATTTATTGTTCTTGCTTTTATTTGCTCTTTTGAAAAGTTGTATATTGCAACACTTTTTGCACTTCAAAAGTCTTTAATATCGATATTTCAAACACTTTATAAAGCTAATTATTTTTTTGGTTTATGTAATCTTTTTAGATTAGATAAAAAACATTTGTAAAGTTTGCAATATTTAAAAAATTCCCTTACTCCTTTGCTTTAATATCGTCTTATGCCTTTTGCATGATTGCATTAATTCTTTTTGTTGGCATAATGATTTAATAAGTATAAAATATTTTTAAATAAATTTAAGGGGCTTATTGTTTGGCTTTTTTCTTAGAGTCTTGCTTTGCTCTCTCTGCTATGTGCTAGAATGCGTAGGCATTGTTTCAATCCATTTTGTTAATATCTTTGTTTGTCGTGCTTCTTTACTTTATGTTTTATTGCTTAGTTTTGTTTTATTTGTTCTTTATATTTATGGAAAGCTTTGTTCATTTTACTCCCTATCAATAACGATAAAAAGCGTTTATATTTCTTTTGCCTTGCTTTTTTATGTTTGTTTATTTTGTTTTTATATTCTCTTTTGGATTTTGTGTTGTTCTCTGTCATGAGCTAGCCTTAGCTTGCTAAGGCGTGGCAATCTATGTTGCAGGGCTTTGTTTGTTTCCTTGCTTATTGTGTTGCCTTGCCATTTGCCTTATGGATTGCTTCAGCTTTTTTAGCCTTTTAATGACGATTAGCGTATGTTTTCTTACTTCTCATTCCTTAGTCTTGTTTATGCTTTTTACTTGTCCATGAGCTAGCCTTGCTTTAGCAAAGCCTAGAAATGACAGAGCAACGTTTCTAGAATAACTTCCTTTTTAAATTATTCTTTATCTTAGATTCTTCGAACTAACGCATAAAACATGATATTTATGGAATCTAAATGCTTTTAGATTCCATAAATACAGAATCTAGCAATGATAGAAAAGCATTACAATGCCTTTATTCTGCCATTATGAGACTTTTTCTCTGTAATTGAGAGGAAGCTGCAGGATACAACATTCCATAATATTAATACGATAGAACCAAAACAAATGGATTGCCACGCCTTGCTAAATCAATGCTATCTCATGAAAGATGGGTAAATTCTGAAATGATTTTAAAATCTGAATGGGAGGAGTAGACTTTGATTAGTCTACAGAATCTAAAATACTTTTAGATTCTATAATTATGCAATTATGTATTTTTATAGGTTAAATTATAATTTATTGTAGCTTTTTGCTAATATGTGCGGTATTTTCTGTATTTTGTAACCATATAAACACATCTACGACAGCTTGGTAAAGCTCTTGCGGAACATTGCTATTAACTTCCATTTTTACCAAAGAATCAACTAATTCCGCATTGCAAAAAAGTGGAACTTGATATTCATTCGCCTTTGCAATAATAGCTTCAGCTATTTTGCCTTGACCGCTTGCTACAACTCGTGGAGCATGGTCTTTATACTCTTCATAGGCTAGTGCCGCTGCTTTTTTCCTCATATATTCTCCTTATCTTTACCGCCTACAAAATCGGCTAATTATAGGTTTGATTTATTTGAAATTTTTACTACAAATTCTATTTTAAGGTTTGATATTAATCAAATGCAATTTAAATATTTGCTATAAAATCGCTATGTTATTATAAGATTCTTTCTTATCTATTTTGCAATTATGGGCTACAATCATAGCGGTTTCATAATATATGGAGTTTGTATTTTGAGCTTTATACAATTAGATTCTATTACAAAAACTTATGGTAAAGGTAAGAACGCATTTCAGGCACTACATGGAGTTAATCTGCAGGTTAGTCAAGGTGAATTTGTAGCACTTATGGGTCCTTCTGGCTCGGGTAAATCTACAATGGCAAATATTTTAGGCTGTCTTGATATAGCAACAACAGGCAAATATTACTTTAATGGTGTTGATGTTTTTACTCTCACTCGCTCGCAAAGGGCATTGCTTCGGCGACATTATATGGGCTTTATTTTTCAGGGGTTTAATCTTTTATCAAGGACATCGGCTTTAGAAAATGTAGAATTACCGCTAATGTATCGCGGAATGAATAAAAAAGAACGCTCAAAGCTTGCATTAGAAGCACTTGATATGGTTGGACTTAAAGAGTGGGCAAATCATAGTAGCAGTGAGCTTAGTGGTGGGCAGTGCCAACGCGTAGCTATTGCAAGGGCGATTGTTATGCGTCCATTATTTTTGCTTGCCGATGAGCCAACAGGGAATCTTGACACAAAAAGAAGTAATGAGGTTATGGAGATTTTAACTCGCCTTAATCGCGATTTGCATATCACAATCCTTATGGTAACTCATGAGCCAGACATGGCACAATACGCACATAGAGAAATTTATTTTTTGGATGGGAATATAAATAAAGAAGTGATTTTAAGCAATCATGAGCTTTGAGCTATATCTGCAATATTAAACATATAGAATCTAGATTTTCTATCGCTTTGGTGGGTGTAGGGCTTTTGGTGCATTTTATAGATTCTAGAAAGTTATATCCATATTCTTACTCTTATATAGAGTTTTATATAAAGCAAATTTTTAAAAAATATTTTAAATATTTTCTAAAAAATAGATTATATTACTTATTTAATTTTTGCAAGTTTTGTTTTGTAATCATTATCGCTAATTCTTTTTACATTTTCTTTTAATGATGGTTTTGGGTATCTACGCACATATAATGTGTAGTTACCATTTAAATCTATTGATAATTCATAAGAGTGTGTTGTTTTAGAATCATAAAAAGTATAGCCTATAAGATTCTTAGAGAGTGAGCCAACTATTGGTTGTCCTCCCTCAATTACAATGGTTTTTCCATTGCTTTTGCTAGTTTGATTGTATGTAACGTTTTTACATGTGGTGCTTTGAGCTTCACATCTTGAGCTAATCCAAATCAAATAGCTATCACTCTCAAATCCTGCCCCAGCATATGAAAATAACATATTCATACAAAATACTACAAATATTTTAAAACGCATAAAACCTCCATAGCAAAGAATTTTAACTAAATTAACGCATAATACGATTTTTTGCACTTGCAAGTGTGTTTTGCAAAAGTGAAGCAATTGTCATAGGACCAACACCGCCAGGCACAGGTGTAATGTAGGAGCAATGTGTTCGTAGATTTTCTAAATCAGAATCACCAACTATCTTACCATTTTCTAGCCTATTTATACCAATATCAACTACTATTGCTCCCTCTTTTACCATATCTTTTGTAATAAGATTTGGTTTGCCAACGCCAACACATATAATATCTGCGTTTTTTGTATAAAAGCTCAAATCTTTTGTTAGGATATGGCAAATACTAATGGTTGCCCCGGCATTTAGCATTAATGCTGCAAGTGGCTTGCCAACAATATTGCTAGCCCCTACAATGCAAACATCTTTGCCTTTTATGTCAATATTGTAATGTCGCAATAAAGTCATAACGCCAAGTGGTGTGGCTGGCACAAATCCCCTTAAACCACTATGTAGCTTGCCACTATTTTGCGTATGGAATCCATCTACATCTTTATGCGGTGCAATCATTTCAAGAATCTCTGAAGCGTTAATGTGTTGAGGCAATGGAAGCTGCACTAAGATTCCATCGATTTGATTATTATTATTTAAACTCTCAATTGTTTGCAAAAGGTCTTGCTCACTTGTGCTTGTTGGCATTTCATATAAAATAGATGTAATCCCAACTCGTTTGCATGCTTTTGCTTTCATAGTAACATAGGTTTGACTAGCACTATCATTGCCTACTAGAATAACAGCTAGGCTTGGCACAATGCCTTTTATAGCTAGCTCCTGCGTTTCTTTTATAATGTCTTCTTCTATTTTGCTTGCAAGATTTTTACCATCCATAAGCACCATAACATTCCCTTAATATTTAAATTATAGTAATATAAGATTCTAGCATAATTTCTATGGTATTTATATGCCATATATCTCATTACTATAAAACTATCAATAATTGTATGAAATTACAAAAATTTTCACAATATTTACATATACTAAAAGAAGCTAATCATTATTTTTAATAAAGTAAAATATTTGAATTTTATTTTTACAAGAAAGGGTATATTATGAATCTTATAAATAAGGCATTAACATTTGAAGACATTTTACTTATTCCTGCGTATTCTGAAGTTATACCAAAAGAAGTAAGCACGCAATCTATGCTTACACGCAATATAAGTTTAAATATCCCTTTTGTAAGTGCTGCTATGGATACGGTTACTGAGCATAAAAGTGCTATTGCTATGGCAAGGCTTGGGGGCATTGGGATAATACATAAAAATATGGATATAGAATCTCAAGTCAAAGAAATACGAAAAGTAAAAAAGAGTGAGAGTGGTATCATTAATGATCCTGTATTTATTACGGCAGATAAAACGCTAAATGATGCCGAACATATTATGCAAACCTATAGTATTTCTGGTGTGCCTGTTGTAGATTCTAATAAATGTCTTATTGGTATTTTGACAAATAGGGATACTAGGTTTGAAACTGATTTTACAAAACTTGTTGGCGATGTAATGACAAAATCTCCGCTAATTACTGCAAATATAGGCATTAGTCTTGAAAAGGCAAAAGATATTATGCATAAAAATCGCATTGAAAAACTTCCTATTGTAGATTCTGATAATGTTTTACGGGGGTTAATTACCATTAAAGATATTCAAAAATGTATTGAATACCCAAATGCTAATAAAGATTCTATAGGTAGATTGCGTGTTGGAGCGGCTGTTGGAGTAAATCAGATTGATAGAGCTAGTGCGTTGGTGGAAGCTGGTGTTGATGTGTTGGTTCTTGATTCTGCACATGGGCATTCTAAGAATGTGATTAATACTTTAAAAGAGATTAAATCAAAACTTGATATTGATGTAATAGTTGGCAATGTGGTTACTGGTGAGGCTACTAAAGATTTGATTCTAGCGGGAGCTGATGCCATAAAAGTTGGCATAGGTCCTGGCAGTATTTGCACTACTAGAATTGTAGCTGGCGTTGGTATGCCACAGGTTTCTGCTATTGATAGTTGTGCTAGAGTTGCAAAAGAATATCAGATTCCAATAATTGCAGATGGTGGAATTAAATATAGTGGCGATGTGGCAAAGGCATTAGCAGTTGGTGCGTCAAGTGTAATGATAGGCTCTTTGCTTGCAGGCACAGAGGAGAGTCCGGGAGATTTAGTAATTTTTCAAGGACGACAATACAAAAGCTATCGCGGTATGGGTAGTATTGGGGCAATGCAACGCGGCAGTAGCGATAGATATTTTCAAGAAGGCACAGCACAGGAGAAACTTGTTCCAGAGGGGATTGAAGGTAGAGTGCCATATCGTGGAAAGATTGCAAGCGTATTGCATCAGCTTGTTGGCGGTTTGAGGTCTTGCATGGGATATTTAGGCGCAAAAGATATTCCCGCGTTATGGGAGAATGCACGTATTGTTGAGATTACTTCAGCAGGTTTAAGAGAAAGCCATGTGCATGATGTTGTTATTACAAAAGAAGCACCAAATTATCATGGATAATTTTAAATGATATATTGTTGCTAAGGTATTTATATTATGGTATGTGTAATTGTATTTTTGCCAAAATGATTTTATTTTTTCTAATGTATATAGAAAAATAACCAATTTAAATTCTTTTGTGTTACAATTACGCAAAAATTTCACTTTTTAGGTTTATCTTATGTCTAATGAAGAACAATTGCAAATTTATGAGAATCTAAGTATTGATAAAATCATGCAGGTTTTGCCCCACCGCTATCCAATGCTACTTGTTGATAAAGTAATTATGCTAAATCCACACAAAGAAATCAAAGCCTACAAAAATGTAACAATAAATGAAGAGGTTTTTTTAGGTCATTTTCCTAAAGAGCCAATTTATCCGGGTGTTATGATAATTGAGGGTATGGCTCAAGCTGGTGGAATCTTAGCTTTTGTTAGCACTTGGGGGCTTAACTTTGATGCAAGTCAAGAAAAAATTGTATATTTTATGACAATAGATAATGTTAAATTTAGAGTGCCTGTGCGTCCGGGAGATAGGCTAACATATAATATGCAAGTAATGAAGCAAAGAAGCAATGTATGGCAACTTCAAGGTAAGGCATATGTAGATGATGTGCTTGTTAGTGAGGCAGAATTAAAGGCTATGGTTACAGATTCACATAATAAATAATTGCTTTAAGCATTGATTTTTTAAAGGTTTTTTATGGTTAGTAATGTTGTTATACATCCAACTGCATGTATTGCAAAAACTGCAATTATAGAAGGTGATGTAAAAATTGACGAAAATGTAGTAATTGGAGATTATTGCGTAATAAAGGGAAATGTAAATATTGGTGAGGGAACATATCTTTACAACCATGTAACTATTATGGGAAATACTCGTATTGGTAAAAATAATAAGATATTTCCTAATGCTGTAATTGGCACGCCACCACAAGATTTAAAATACAAAGGCGAGGCAAGTTTATTAGAAATTGGCGATAATAATACAATTAGGGAATCATGTATGTTTAATCCCGGCACAGAAGGCGGTGGAAATATAACAAAGATTGGCGATAATAATCTTTTTATGGCTTATGTGCATATTGCTCATGATTGCATTGTAGGTAGTAATAATATTTTAGCAAACAATGCAACTCTTGGCGGACATATCCATGTTGCAAATCATGTAAATATTGGTGGTATGACACCTGTGCATCAGTTTGTAAAAATTGGTGAAGGTGCAATGGTTGCTGGGGCTTCTGCATTATCGCAAGATATTCCTCCATACTGCATGGCAGAGGGAAATAGGGCAAGAATTATTGGGCTTAATAGATTTCGTATGCGTAAAATTATGGAAAGAAATGAAATTGATATGATTGATGCACTTTATAAGCGTTTATTTTCTGGAAATAAGAGCCTGCGTGATTTGGCAGCCATGGAACTTGAAGTTGCAAGAGATATGCAAAATAACGAGCATATTGTAAAAATTTGTGAATTTATATTAGCTTCTGAAAGAGGAATACCCTATAAACGAGGTGAGTTAGATGAGTGAAACATGTAGCTTTTGCGGCAAAATGAAATCCAAACCAAATCCTATAGTATCAAGCAATGAAAAGATTACTGGGACAAAAGCCTATATATGCAAAGCATGTACGGTGTTTATTTATACAACTTTATTTAGCAGTGAGCATAATATAACAAATACAGAATCTTGGGGGTTAGATGATGTTCCATCGCCAAAAGAGCTTAAAGCTCACTTAGATGAATATGTAGTGGGACAAGAACAAGCAAAAAAGGTATTTAGTGTAGCAATTTACAATCACTATAAACGTTTATTGCACCAACAAAAAGCGGCTGCTACAACAGATAATAAAATAGTAAATGTAACAGACCTAGAGGAGAATGTAGAACTTTCCAAATCAAATATTTTACTTATAGGTCCAACAGGCAGTGGCAAGACACTAATGGCACAAACATTAGCGCGTTTTCTTGATATTCCTATTGCGATTTCAGATGCCACTTCATTAACAGAAGCGGGCTATGTGGGGGAAGATGTAGAAAATATTTTAACTCGTCTTTTGCAAGCCGCAGACTATGATTTAAAACGCGCTGAAATGGGTATAGTTTTTATTGATGAGATTGATAAAATTTCTCGCCTTTCTGAAAATAGATCCATTACACGAGATGTTTCTGGTGAGGGCGTGCAACAAGCACTCTTAAAAATAATTGAGGGTAGTGTCGTAAATATTCCACCAAAAGGTGGTAGAAAACATCCTAACCAAGAATTTATAAAAATGGATACAAGCAATATTCTTTTTATTTGCGGTGGAGCATTTGATGGCGTAGAGGATATTATTAAACGCAAATTGGGCAATAATGTTTTAGGTTTTGATTCTAACCCTAAAAAGCAAGTAGAAGAGCAAAATATTATTCATAAAGTAGAAACTGATGATTTGGTAAGCTTTGGGCTTATTCCAGAGCTTATAGGACGTCTGCATGTAATTGCTACTCTAGATTCTATTAGCAAAGAAGCCATGATGTCTATTTTAACACAACCAAAGAACGCACTAATAAAACAATATCAAAAGCTTTTTGAGCTTGATGGTGCAAAGCTTGTGTTTGAGGATGATGCAATTGAGCGGATTGCCGAGCTTGCTATGGAGCGTAAAACGGGAGCAAGGGGCTTAAGGGCTATTGTTGAAGATTTTAGCCTTGATATTATGTTTGATTTGCCAAGTCTTAGTGGATATGAGATTATCATTACTCGTAAATGTGTGGATAAGGTTGAGAAGCCTATGCTTATCAAAAAGAAAAAAACAAAAGCTATATAGTATTTATTCAATAAGGAGATTGTAAGGTGTTTTTAAATAAATTAGTTGGCTGGTTTTCACATGATATTGCAATTGATTTGGGAACTGCAAATACAATTGTTATGATAAAGGGGCATGAGATTCTAATTAATGAGCCCTCAATAGTAGCAGTAAAAGTTGATAGATATCGAGATGGAGAGATACTTGCTGTTGGTAAAGAAGCAAAGGAAATGATAGGCAAAACACCTGATAATATTCGCGCTATAAGACCTTTGAGAGATGGTGTTATTGCTGATTTTGAGATTACTGAAAAAATGATACGATATTTCATTGAGCGAGCCCATAAACGCAAGTCATTTATGAGACCTAGGATTATGGTGTGTGTTCCTTATGGTTTAACATCTGTTGAGCGAAAAGCAGTAAAAGAATCTGCTATGAGTGCTGGTGCAAGAGAAGTGTTTCTTATAGAGGAGCCACTTGCAGCAGCCATTGGGGCAGGATTACCTATACAAGAGCCACAAGGTAGCCTTGTCGTTGATATTGGTGGTGGAACTACTGAGATTGGAGTGTTATCTTTAGGTGGGCTTGTAATTTCAAAATCTATTAGAATAGCTGGAGATAAGCTTGACACTGCGATTATGGAATATGTTCGCAAAAAGTTTAATCTTTTAATTGGTGATAGAACAGCAGAGGAAATTAAAATCGAGATTGGTTGTGCCGCACCGCTTGACACTCCGTTAGTAAAACTTGTAAAAGGTAGAGACCAAGTAAGCGGTCTTTTAAACTCAATAGAATTAACAAGTGAAGACATACGAGAAGCAATCAAAGATCCAATTAAAGAAATGGGTAACGCACTTAGAGGCGTATTAGAGGAAGTTCCGCCAGATTTAGCGGGTGATATTGTAGAAAATGGCATTGTGCTAACAGGTGGTGGGGCTTTAATACGCAATCTTGATAAGTATTTTTCAGATATTGTCAAGTTACCTGTATATGTTGGTGATGAGCCTTTGCTTGCCGTAGCAAAAGGCACAGGCGAAGCAATGGGGAATTTAGATATGCTTGAAAAAATCGCAGCAAGAAGTTAGATTCTAAGAACGAGCGTGTGGTGTGCGACGTTTCTATATTATTCTTGCAACTCTATGTGTTATTTTGGCAGTAGCATTTGGCTATATTCCATTTTTAAGACAATATGCACTTAATTTATCAATTCAAATAAAAACATACTACCTTGATAAAAAAGAAAACTTTACACTTTTTATTAATGATTACATGAATCAAGCAGAGCAAATTAAAGATATGCGTGCAAAAATAGAGCAACTTGAATCAGATTCTATTAAATATCAAGCCTTGCAAATGGAATTTGATAATCTTTACTATTCGCTTGAAACTGAACGTCATTATATGGATCCAGATGTGCATCTAGTGAAAGTCTTATCATATATGACACTTGGAACATATACAAAAATTTGGATGCATTATACACATGTTGGTGATGAGCCTAAAATATTTGGACTTGTTAAAGATGGATATGCAATTGGTATTGCAAAAATGGTAGATAATCATTTGCTTGGAATCTTAAATGGAGATGAGGATTGCAGCTATAGTGTATATATAGGTGAAAATCGCGTGCCAGGCACATTACGCACTATGGAAAATGGGGATATAGTCATTGACTATATTCCTGCATGGCAGAGTATTAAAAGTGGCGATAATGTAACTACAAGCGGACTAGATGGAATCTTTTTTGAAGATGTGCAAGTTGGCACTATTGGCAGCATTAAACCAGAAAATGGTTATTTGCGTGCTGAACTAAAACCATATAGATTCAGCAATCGTCTAAGCTATGTATGGCTTATTGATACAAAGATTCCACAAACAACAAACTTAAATGCAAATATGCTAGAACGCGAAAGTAGTGGCGAGTAATAAATATAAAATAAAAATTTTTGTATGAAGTTTTTACAGATTATGAGCTTTAAAGATAATTATTTCTTACAGCATTTCTTTGTATAGCTTATTTATAATATTTGTATAATGTGTATATAGTCTAAAGATTCCAATAAAGAATCTAATATAATTTATTTAGCTTGCACCATGTTTTTATGGTTTTTAGGCAAGCTAACACATATCATTGATTTATCATCTCTTTTATTTTTTCTAAAATATGTGCTCCTATTGGTATTGCGGAGGTTGCTGCTGGGCTTGGAGCATTACATACATGCACAGATCTAGGAGTATTAACAAAAAGAAAATCTTCGATTAAATCACCTGAATTGCTAACAGCTTGAGCGCGAACTCCAGCAGGATATGGAAGTAAATCAGCCTTTGTTAGTTTAGGGCAATATTTTTGCACTAGCTTTAGATATCCTTCTTTCCAAAATGAGTTTTTCATCTCTACAAGCCCTGTTTTAAAATGTTTGTAAATAACTTTTCTAATGCCCGCGTGTGTTATCATTTCTGTAACATCATCAATAGAAATATTGCTTTTTTTGTATCCCTCGCGTTTGAATGCCAGCACAGCATTTGGACCAACTGTTACACTGCCATCAATCATGCGAGTTAAATGCACGCCAAGAAAAGGCACACTAGGATCGGGTATAGGATAGATAAGGTGCTTTACAATTTGATTATGTTGGCTTTGCAAGCGATAATATTCACCACGGAAAGGGCAAATCACAAAATCAGGCACAATGCCTAGCATTTTTACAATTCTATCAGACATAAGACCAGAGCAAGTAACAAGATATCTACTCTCATATTGCTCTCCTTTAGTTTGTATAATCATGCCTTGAGAATGTTCGACTAATCCTACAACTTCTGTATTGTAAAATATGCTACCACCTTTTTCTTTAAAACGTTTAGCCATAGCTTGCGTTACTTCCACATAGCTAACAATACCACTTGAAGGAAAAAAGATACCGCCAAGACCTGTAATATTTGGCTCACGCTCTTGCAATTCTTTAGAATCAAGCCAAGTTCGTTCTAATCCATTTGCTTCTGTGCGTTCCCATAAAGCTTTCATACGCTCCATTTCAAGTTGAGTTGTAGCAACTAAAAGCTTACCGCAAATATCATATTTAATGCCATTCTCATCGCAAAATGCTTTTGTAGCCTTATTTCCCTCAAAACAAAATTTCGCCTTTAAGCTACCCGGTGTATAATATACGCCAGCATGGATAACGCCACTATTATGCCCAGTCTGATGTTGCCCAGCAGTAGCTTCTTTTTCAAGTAATGCAATTTTCATATCAGGATAAGCGTCAATAAGCTGCATAGCAACAGACATACCAATAATACCGCCACCAACAATAACAAAATCATATATCATATTTTTTCCTTCACAACTTAACAAAAGCATGTATTAGTAAGATAGAGAATCTAATTACAGATTCTCTAATTATTATAGCTTAAAAATTTTATTTAGAGATAAAAGAGGTAATTATATGGCAGCCTTTTTTAAACCATGATATGCCTTAAACGGATTTGAGGTAAAAGAAAAGTAACCTCTCTGACGCATAAGCTCTCTACGCAAATTCTCATGTCGTTCAAATTTATCTCTACCATGCAACCAAAAGAGATTATTAATAAGCAAGAATTGTCCAACCGGCACAGGGAATGAAAGCTTATTTTTACTATTTTCTAAAGAATCTCCCATATCTGCAAGCCAAGTCCCTTCCTCATAGTCTTTTGGTTGTGCAAATTGATCTATAAAAAGCATAACAGGTCTGCCATCAGCATCAACTTCAAATACAGGGTGATATGCATCCTCTGTTACATTCTTGCTTGGTGGAGCAGACCATTTAATAACTCGTTTTGCTAAATGATGATTAAAATATTTGTCTAAATCCTCCCAATCATCAAGGTGCAATAATTGGGAATCTCCGCCTTTCATATTTTGCTCATCAATCTTATACATCAAAACATAATCTGTTGTTTGATTCACATAAGTGCCATCATTGTGTAATTCAAGCGGTTTTTGCGGCTGTCGCAAATAGCTATCTGAATTATCTGTATTTACAACTGCCCATCTAGCATAATATTTGCCTGTCATATCATCAAAATTTGAGCGACCAATTAAATGCACAAAAGCTGTTGCAAGCTTTACCATATCATCACCTTGAGATACATTGTTAATGCCTTCTGGATTTACAAGTAATGCACCTTGCTCTCTATTGCTTAAAACATTTTGCAATACTTTTTGTAATTTATTGTCGCATAAATTATTAAGAATTTCTGCTACTCTGAATCGCAAGAAAGATTTATATTCAAGCGCTTGCACGGGGTATTGTTCCACTTCTTTTAAAAACTTAGTAATAACCTCCTTGCTAAAAACCATTTCCACAAGTTTTGGGGAATATTTAGAAGGTGCTACTTTGAGCTGCTTGTTTTCAAAAATCGTTGCCATGTTGTTCTCCTAAAGTTGAAATGCTTGCGATTGCAAGAGAGTGTAGGATTAAAATCGCTACAAGTTAAGAATTACATTTTAAACATTAATATTGGCTTAAATTGACAATATTATACACTTTTTTATTTTTGAAAAATCAAAATGTTACATATTTACAACTTTTAGTATTAGATTCTCATTATTTATAGTTTAATGATAGTAAAAAATGGCAATATGGTTTAATTCGCTAAAAATACCCTAAAATACGATAAAAAATAGATAAAATACACTTTTTGCATTGCTTATATTATTGTAAAATAGTTACAATAATATACTAGTAACTTATATTTATGTTACAATAAGTAATTTAAGTGCTATTATTAATCTAAATATGTGATTTATGTGCCATTTTAACATTATATGTTTCTTGACACTTTTTATATACACTAACAATTATTTTTAAGAAATTATATATTTTGGAATTTAAACATTATGGATATAACTTATTTTTCTAAATTTAATGATATTTTAAATCTGGAATTCATTATAGATATATTGCCATTATTTTGGCAAGCTCTACTACTTACCTTAAAAATATCACTTTATGGAATCTCTGGGGCTATACTTATTGGCTTTATAGCATCTCTTGTGATTTATTATCAAATAAAACCATTTGTGTGGATAACTCGCATATATATAGAAATATCACGCAACACACCGCTTATAATACATTTATTTTTCTTATACTTTGGATTATCTTATTGGATAGAGATTCCAAACTTTTGGTGTGCTGTGCTTGGTGTCATATTTCTTGGAGGTAGCTATATGGCAGAGTCGTTTAGATTGGGATTAGAATCTGTAAGGCAAACACAAATAGAATCTGCTCTATCGCTTGGTTTTAGTCGCACACAGATTCTACGCTATGTAATTTTTCCACAAAGCATACCGCTAAGTATCCCTTCAATTTGTGCGAATGTTTTATTTTTAATTAAAGAAACTTCTATTGTAGGTGTAATTGCCCTTCAAGATTTAATGTCAATCGCAAAGGAAGTAATTAGTAATTATGGACAAACAAACGAAGCCCTTTTTCTGCTTATTTGTGCTTATCTTATTATACTTTTGCCATTAAGCTTTATTTTTTCAAAACTAGAACATTATTATAGACGTAATCTTTTGTAGATGATATTTGAATTTATTATTTTTGCTTTAATATGGAGCTAACTTTTGCCTTTTATATGTAAGCAATATTAATGAACTAATTATGTGTTTAATATTTTGCTTTTGCTTTGCAAGGCTTTATATTTCTTTTGTATTTGTTAATAATCACAGGAGATTAACTATGGCAATAATTGCAACAAGTAACATATATGTAAAATCATAAAACAGCTATAATAAGTCTTTTTTATAATATTTTAATAAGCACAAAAATAAATATTTATAGCCACAAATTTAACATAATAGAATCTATTTGATTATTAATCGCGCATTTTTATTTAAGTCAATTGTGGTTAATATAGCCATAAATATAAAATTATTTCATAGCAATTAAATATAATAAAGAGTTGCAAGAATATTATATTTTATCTAATTTTTCATATTTTAAGATATTATGTAAATAAATGTAACATTTTAAAAAAGCAATATGTTATATTATAAACTTTTTATATAAAAATGTAATTTTTTAACTCTTTATATGTAAGATTCTAAATTTATCAATGCGAGTTTTATGAAAACTAATATTTTTTATAGATTTTATGAAGCTTGCTATAAATCTTTAAAGGAAATAGTATGAAAGTAAATATTAAAACCAAAGTGGCACTAATCGCCACAGCGGTGATTGTGCTTGGGATTATTACCCTAAGCATTATTACTATGGCTATGCAAAAGTCCCATTCTATGGATAACTCTGTTGTATCTCAAGCAAATGAATTGCGTGTGGTAGATTTGGTGATACAAGATTCTAATAAAAAATATTCTACCGCTCTTCAAGGTCTTGCACAAACTATTGAATCATTGCCAGCAAGCACTTTTGAAGATGAGGATTTGGCGGCAAAAACTATTGGTTCTTTTTTAAAGCAGCATAGGCATTCTGCTGGCACTTTAAGCTCTTATGTAGGCTTGCCTAGTGGAGCAATTATAGAATCTGATGCCACAACAGATGAACGTGGAGTGCTTTATGGAGTACGCGGTGGAAAATATACAAGTGATTACAATGCAACGCAACGTCCATGGTATATTGGTGCGGTAGAAAAGAAGGGGCTTTATCAAACCGGTGTTTATGAAGATTCTGTAACTAAAGAGCCAAATATGAGCTACTCATATCCTGTTATTAAAAATGGTAAGGTAGTTGGCGTGGTTGGAATTGATATTTTGCTTTCAACTTTGCAAGATTATTTCAACTTTTTATATAAAGAAAATAAAAGCAATCTTTTTGTGCTTGATGATCAGAATATCCCATACCTTGCCACAGATACCTCAATCATTATGAAGAAAAGTTCAATGTTTGATGAGGTAGCACGGAATTCTTTAAAAACGGGTGATTTTGCACCATTTGAGCTTAATGATCATGGTATTACAAGGCTTGTGCAGTGCAAAACTTCAACAGATAAAAGATTTTCAATTTATACACTTTGTAACTTTGAATCTCTTGATAGTATAGAGCAGCCCATTAAAAAACAAGGATATGTGCAAATTGGTGTTGGCTTGCTTTTTGCATTATTAACGAGTGCTACAATATTTGGGCTAGTAAGCTTTTTCTTGAGACCAATAGATAAAATTCAAACAGGGCTTAAAGATTTCTTCGCATTTTTAAATCATGAAAAGAAAAGCGTGCATAAAATTGATATTAAAACAGCCGATGAGTTTGGGGCAATGGCTCTAGCAATTAATGAAAATATTGAAAAAACAAGGCTAGGATTAGAGCAAGATTCTAAAGCAGTAGAACAATCTGTAGTAACAGCAAAAACCATAGAATCTGGAGACTTTAGAGCAAGAATTACAGAAATTCCACATAATCCACAATTAAATGAACTTAAAAATGTATTAAATCACATGCTAGATGACCTTCAAAATAAAATAGGTAGTGATACAAATGAGATAGCAAGAGTATTTGATAGTTATACTAAACTAGATTTTACAACTGAAGTAAAAAATGCAAGTGGTAGAGTAGAAGTTGTAACAAACACTCTAGGAGAAGAAATAAGAAAAATGTTGCAAACAAGCCAAAGTTTTGCAAAAAATTTAGAATCAAAATCAAAAGAGCTTGAAAGCGCAGTCCAAACTTTATCTCAAAGTTCAACGCATCAAGCAAGCTCCCTGCAGCAAACAGCAACCGCAATTGAGCAAATCACTTCATCAATGCAAAATGTAAGTAGTAGGACAAGCGAGGTAATTCATCAAAGCGAAGATATTAAAAATGTTATTGGCATTATTAGAGATATAGCAGACCAGACAAACTTGCTAGCCCTAAATGCCGCAATTGAAGCCGCACGTGCGGGTGAGCATGGCAGAGGATTTGCAGTAGTTGCTGATGAAGTTAGAAAGCTTGCAGAGAGAACTCAAAAATCTCTAGGAGAGATAGAAGCAAATACAAATATACTAGTGCAAAGCATTAATGATATGGCAGAATCTATTAAAGAGCAAGCACAAGGAATTAGTCAAATTAATGAGACGGTTTCCCAGTTGGAGAGCATTACTCAACAAAATGTATCAATAGCTAATCACTCACAAGAAATTAGCAATGCAGTAGATTCTGTAGCTATGCAGATTCTAGAAGATGTAAATAAGAAAAAGTTTTAATATGATTCTACATTAAGGTAAAATTCATTTAATATGGTGTTGCATTTGTAGCACTATATTTAACTAATCATTACTTAATTACTACTTGAAATAAACTATTTTTAGCTTTTTGCATAAAATTCAAAAATAGTCTCTATAAGACAATATACAATAAGCAAGAAACTTATAATATTGATATGAAATTAAATGGCTATAAGATTAGATTCCATGTTTTATATAAAAACTAAAACTTATAAATTTTTATATTATAATGATTTTAAACTAAGGATAATGATATTAATGCAAGACAGCCTTAAACAATAAGACTATATAGTGTATATAAAATTAACTTACCTTTTTCAATGCTATTTATTCTACTTGCAGGTTACTTGGCAGTTAGGACATATTCCTATAAAAATAGCTGATAAATCATTCAAATCGTATCCGCTTGCTTGCATGCAATGCGTTTGCAATGTGGCACAATCAATATGTAAATCTTCTAATTTACCACATTTATTACACATAACATGTATATGCTTGTCATGATTTATCTCATATTTTTGCTTATATCCAGGAGCTTTGATTTCACGCAATATTCCAGAATCACATAGCAATGTAATATTTTTATAAATGGTTGCTAGTGAAGTTGAAGGATGATAGATTCTAATATGTTCGTAAAGTTCTTCAATACTAATATGTCCATATTCATGGATTTCTTTAAGTATTGCCATACGCTGTGGCGTTACCTTAAGCTGCCTAGCTTTTAACTCATTTTCAAAATACATTCCATACCCCAAGCTATAAATTTGTGAGATTCTATATCATAATGGTTAATATATTGTTGATTTAGAAGATTTATGAAAAATATAGTAATTTCAACCATTTTAGCAAAAATGAAATCTATTAAAGTTGATAGTGTAATGTGAAAGTAGGTAAAATCTATATAATCTTAATTCATCAAGTTTTATTATTTTAATCTAGCTTTAGATACACATGCTTTTTTGATATTTCTATCTTTTATGTTTCTTGATATTAAATAATAAATAATTGGTTAAGTTGAAACAAAAAATACTTTAAGTCAATGCAAAATATCCATAAGAACTAAGAACTACATAAGACTAGCAAGCACTCTAATCCCACTAGCTATATAAAGATTCTATGAAAGTCTATACTTTAGAATCATATACTCCAAGCAAGCAATATTTTAATTCTAAAGTTACATTTCTTAATAGCTTTTTATATTGGAAAATCAATTTTTGCAATAAGGTAATAAGTAACAGCGCCAAAAATAGCCGACAATGGAACCGTGATAAGCCATGAAGCAACGATTCTGTTAATAGCACTTCGTCTAACTAACTCTTGTTTATACGCCTTCTTAAGAGTTTTTCGCTCCTTTTTCTTTAATATAGGCAATTCACTATTTCTCTTGTCTGCATTTGTTGCGTTGTTTTTAAGCGATTGCAACATTTCTTGTTTTTGCTTTATATTTGCACGATTAAATTTAGTTAAGAATCTTTGCACCACTTCTTCATTTTTACCCTTATGTGCTTCGATAATCTCTTGCTGCATAATATAATAACGTTTCTTTAGGTATTCGCGTAAAAAACCAACACCAAAAATTGCTCCAATTGCAATATGTGTTGAGCTTACAGGCAATCCCAATTGAGAGGCGATTAAAACCGTTATGGCTGCTGATAATGCCACGCAGAAAGCACGCATTTTATCAAGGTCTGTAATCTTGCTTCCTACCGTGCGTATTAATTTTGGTCCATAAAGTGCCAATCCCAATGAAATGCCAAGCCCACCAACAAGCATAATCCAAAATGGCACTTGAGCTTTACCGCCAAACGCATCCGCTGCATTTTCTTGAATAGATTCATAGATTCCAGCTAAAGGTCCAATGGCATTTGCCACATCATTTGCACCATGCGCAAAACTAAGTAGGGCGGCTGAAAAAATAAGCGGCAATGTAAAAAGTTCGTTTATATCCTCTTTTGTATTTGATAGCATATCTGCTTTTCTAACAATAAAAGGTTTTGATATAAAAAAAATAGCAATGGCAATAACTAAACCAGCGAGCAGGGCAGTGCTAAAAGTAACCTTAATCATTCCTGTTTTTTGCACTAAATATACACTAAAAGACCACGACATGATAAAAATCAATAAAGGTACAACTCGTTTTGCCGCACTTCTTTTATCGCTTTGATAAGTTATGGAACGTTTGATAATAAATAAAAATATCATTGCTATCAAGCCGCCAAGACATGGGGATACAACCCAGCTTAATGCAATTTCTCCCATAGCACCCCAATTTGCTATGCCAAAACCACCAGCCATAATACCTGCTCCAAGCACACCTCCAACAAGAGAATGCGTTGTAGAAACTGGTGCGCCAAGTGCAGTGGCTACATGTAGCCATATTGCCCCAGAGGTAAGGGCTGCTAGCATAACATAGATAAAAGTCTTGCTATCTTTCAAACTCGCAGGATTAATAATCCCAGATTTAATAGTATCAACAACATCTTTACCAGCAATAATTGCCCCTAAAGCTTCCGCGATAGCAGCTATAATAATTGCCCCAATAAGAGTAATAGCATGAGATCCAACAGCAGGACCAACATTATTTGCCACATCATTTGCACCAATATTTAGTGCCATATATCCACCTACAACGGTAGCAAAAATTAGCACAATAGGACTACTTAAGGGATATCCAAAAATAATAGCAATTCCTGCAATAATAATAAAAAATGCAAGGACAATGCCAACTTTTACAATATCCTTTTGTCCAAATGAAGTCGCATGCTCAATTTTCTTAATATTATCAATATCCATAAGAACCTCCGTTGTTTTAAGTGCAAATGTTTTTTATTATATCTTAATATATTTCTCTTTGTTATTAGATTCTATGCAAACATGTCATTCAAAAGTCACAAATAGCATATATAACTTACATATCAAACAAGTTGCATATAACACCAAGCCATGCAATTAAAATATAAATTAAATTTGTGGTTGTGTTTTTTGTTTAGTTTGTTTTATTGCTAGTTAGATTCTGTATTTTGTTTTGCTTGCTTTTGGTTTGGTCTTTAAGGATTCTTTTTTTGTTGTTGATATGGCTTTGTTTGTTTTTTAGAATCTGTTTGGTTGCTATAATTCGTAGTGATTCCATTCAAATATAGTTTTTACTTTTTTACATTCATGAAGCAAGATTGTATGCTGCTTAGTGCCTTTTTCCATAATTTTTTGCTTGTTTTTTGCTGGTTTTGGAATCTCTTTTATAGTGATTTCTTGATTATTATAAGATTCTAGAATCCCTGTTAATATGGACTTATCAAGCAAAGTTATTGCCACTTTCTGCCCTATACTGCATAAAAAATGTTGAGGTTTTTTAAGAGTTCGTTCAATACCAGGAGAGCTTACCTCTAAATGATATGCCTCAAGGTCTGCAAGCTCTACATCTAAAAGCGGAGATATAAGAGTGCTTATAGCCTCACAATCATCAAGAGTAACACCACCTTGCTTGAATATGGAAATACGCAATATCATGATTTCATTCTCTTTTAGCAACTCAACATCATATAGCTTCATGTCTTTTTGTGTAATGAGTGCTGAAAGTTTGTCTTGTAAATCTTGTGTAATCATTTTTTATCCTTATTAATTGTTGCAAAGATTCTATCAAGATTGTTTTGAATCTGAAGACTTTCATCAAATATTAAAGTAAGCTTTGGCGCACTATGCCAAGCCGTTACATTTAAGATATATTCCTGTATGATTGGGCGAGCTTTTTTAAAAGCTTGTAAAATTTTTGCCTGCATATCTTTATCAATACCACTTGATTCTATAAACACCTTAGCATCATGCTTACCCTTAGAGCATTGCACTCGTGTAACCTCTAAAGTATTTAGCATGCTATCACCCAAACTTCCTAATGCCTCATTGACAACTTCTTGCAAAAAAGATTCTCTTCGCTCTTGTATAATTTTATTTTGCAATTTAGCTCCTTAATAGAATCTAGGAATGAAGTAAATGTAATATTTTATTAAGATTTGCTCGTTTTGCTTTGGGCATGATTAAAAACATATCAAGTCCCCACCATATCGCCACTCCAATCAAGCCAACATAGCCAGCAATAAGCAAACACAATGATATTACAGCCAAACCACTTAAATGCGTAAGAACCGCACTAATCATTAAAAGAGCATAAGATATAAGTAGTAGGCTTACCTTAAATGCACCTATAATTCTATCACCAATCATAAAGCGACCTACGCCAAAGATTCCAAGTATCACACTGCCAACCCAAAAAACGATTTGAACATTATGTAGCTTTAGCAATGGCAATCCAATAACAATCTTTGCAAGTCCTACTTTATCAAGTTTTTTTAACTTTTCTTTCACAAGTGTAATACTCTCATTTGGAATCTTGTCATAAAGATGTAGCATAATAAGAGATGGAACCATAAATTTTCCTTTTACATTACAAGATTTTTTAATTTATTTTTAAAAAGCAACCCCATAACCTCATCTTCTTTAATTTGATTAGTATGGATTGTGCGTTTATGTTTTTTACTTAAAAGCTCGCATAAACCGGCTATACATAAAGGGCAAATGCGTAAAGGATGTTCATAAAATAGCCTTGTATCTACACCACTAGAGCGGACACGATAATCAAAGGCGTTTTTTGTTGGAACACATACTTTTAGTAAGTCTTGTGAAGTTTTTTGTATAACTGCACACCGCATAAAATGCAAATCAGGTGAATCTTTTTTAGTAAAAGATCTTTCATCAAGCACATAGGTATAAGCACATGCCAAATGAAGCTCCGCCCCAATATACAATTCAAAAAACAAAGAATCACTATGAGATAAATCAATTTTCATTCCTTTTTGCAATGTCTCACTATCAAAAATGCTTAAATCTGATAAATGTTGCAATAATTCTTGAGTTTTTTGAAAAAGTCCCGTTTTGGTTGATGTTATATTATTGTTTTTTGTCTGTTTTATAGAATCTATTTTAGAATCTACTTCGTTTATATCTGATTGTTTGGGCTTTTTAGAATCTTTGCCATCATTAGTTTTAGTGGAATTTAAAGTTTTAATATCTTGTGTGCTATCAGATATAGTAATTGGCTGAATAGGATTATCAAAAGTTTTTAAAAATATATTGCGTGTATTTTGCGTTGTTTGACTATTTGCACTAGCAATATGCTGTGATTCTATATCTTTATCCATAATCATCTACTTTTATGCTCTTATATTAATTTGGTAATAATAACCTAAAAAAATCAAGTAAATAATAATAGGCAATACAAAGCAACAATTAACTATATTATTAGTTCGGAATTATAATAAACTTAAGAACATTTAAAAATAGATTCTATTTAAAGCTTAAGACTAGATTAATAATAGGCTATTAAATATCTGCCTTAATCAAAATTAATTATACAATATCCCACTTTATATAGAGATAAATCAAAACCACATAGCGACTTACTTTGCCTAATGTGATAAATATCCAAGTTGCATATTGATTATATTTATATAAACCAAGCAATAAAACCAATAAATCTCCAATAAATGGTAAAAATGCAAAAAAAGCACACAATCCACCATATTTTTGCACATAATGTTTATAAGATTCTAATTTACTATAAGATTTTGTAAAAATCTTGCGAACTGCCAAATCACCACCAAAATAAGCAATATAATATGTGCTTAAGCTACCTAGAACATTGCCAATGCTTGCCACAAGAAGCACAATATATGGATTAAAATCAAACGCAATAAATCCAATAACAAAAGCTTCAGAGCCAAGCGGCCAAAGAGAGCTAGAGACAAAGCAAACAATAAATAATCCAAATAATCCATAATGATAAAAATCCATAAATCACCCTAAATTACAGAATCTTTATTTAATCTTAAATAGCCTATCTATTTTTACAACCACATAAAGACTAGTTTAGCTAGTAATAATTATGTTTAGATTCTAAAAATCTTATGAGCTATTTGACTAAAAAATGCCCTCAATTTTGCATGGTGCAACATAAAACCACCAAATAACCCTATTACACTACCTATAACAACATCAAGCATGCGAGCTTGAATGGCAATCTCTGCGTCACTTAGCATAAAATGCCCTATTTCTGCAAGGTAAATCGTAAAAGGAGTAAAAAATACCATAGCTAACGCATAATTACGAACAACGCAAAACTCACCCATAAACATAAGCCCCATAATAACAAGTGCAAACTCTATATCATTAAAGTGAATGCGAACAAGCCACATAGCAAATAGCATTCCCACAAATGTCCCAATAATGCGTTGAGTTTGACGCAACCATACAGCATTTAGAGTTGCTCCTTGCATAATAGCAATACAGCTAATAGCAACCCAATAACTCCTAGAAAGCCCCATAATATGCCCTAAAAATACAGCCACTCCAACACTTATTCCAATAATAATTGATTCTACAGCAATTACCTCAAAACCCAAATTCCCTCTCACAGGTATGGGACTTGGTAGCTTATTTTTGAATCCATAAATTACACTTAAAGAATATAGAAATGCCATTATATTTGCTACTATCGCACCAAGAGATACTACACCAACTAAAAATACAAAATCATTTGCAGGGTAAGGCAAAAACGCACCAAGGATACAAGACATAGCAAAGAAAAAATAACCAGGTGCTCCCAAATCATAATACCTAACAAGCACAGAGCTTGCAATAGAAACCATGCCAACGATAAGTGGCAGGCATATAGAGGTTAAATGTAGCGGTAAAAAATGCGTAAGGAATCCAAGGGCAAATGAAGTGATAATGCCAAAAGAACAACACATTGTTACAGCCATTCTATGATAAATAGGAGTGTTTGGGACATACAAAAAGGCATTAACTCCTAAAATTGCCACAAGAGCTAAATCCACCCTTTTACATAATATCCCCACAAAAAGCACAACGCCAACAGCCATTGCTGCAAAAAATGGAAGTTGCCACACCCTATCTGTTTGACTAAAAGCAAAAGTGGTTTTTAAATGTTTAAATATTGCTTCTATCATGATTTTATCCTTTGTTATTAATGAAAGATTCTAGCAAGTATCAAAGTAAAAAACATGCTATTTAGATAAATTATAAAAAAATCTTTATTTTAGATAGCATAAAATTATAATATGCAATAT
>X347_Brown_Bear__coassemble_1403_pt1 | contig 26219 bp, 14 predicted proteins | sample X347_Brown_Bear__metabat2_high_PE_010 | metagenome-assembled genome bin X347_Brown_Bear | reverse complement strand
CAAATGTGCTAGATTCTGAATTACATAATGGAGTTTCTGCATCTCCACCTATGAAATCGTTGATATCCTTTTTAATAACACGAAAGCCAATTACATTATCTGTTACCACTTTCTCTATTTGCAAATACTTCCCGTCAATGCTGCCACCCTTATATGTTACAGCAAAGCTATTTTTCATTCTCTCTTGAGCGTAGTCATAGCCTCTATCGGCTTCTTTTTCTGCCTCGCTTTTATTAGAATTATGTTGTATATCTGCATGCCCAAATCCACAATACGCATCAGTGCTGCCATCGCCACATTTTTTATCCGATTGACTTGGTTTATGTATCAAATTGCCATGATTATCATTTTCGCCTACACCATTTTCTACTCTATTGCCACTAGAATCTGTTTGAGCTTTATCCATATCCCATGGATTTTCTTTATTGTTTGTTGTAAAATCTGTTTCTTGTTGATTTTTATTATTATTTGTGCCTGTATCAACGCAATTTGTATGAGTGCAACTGCCCTCATTTTTACTAGTATTAATACTATCTTTGCCAAAAGTAGTAGTATAGTCGCCTTGCGTATAAGAGTATTTAATAGAACCTCCACTTACATTTACAAGCTGATATGTGCTAGCATCACTTAATGCTGTTTGTCCGCTTGTAGCAACTTTTAGATTTGCTAAAGTTTTAGAATCTGAAATATCAGCCTTAAACGCACCACTTGAGCCGGGGGATATATCAAATGTAGTTGTGCCATTGCCCTCAAACTTTAGCATACCCACACCAATAGAATCTGCAATGGCATTTGGATTGCTATCTGTATTGCTTACTTTGCTATCGGCTTGGATTCTAAAGGTTAGTTTGCCATAGTTATTAAAATTGCCATCTTTAATCCGCACAACACCATTTGCCCCTATATCCATAGTATTGTAATTATTCAAGCTGCCTTCAACATAGAGTGTGGCATCTTTGCTTTGCCTTAGATTATCTTTGCCAAAAAATGAGCTATCAAGCAAGATTTTCCCATAATTATTGAGTGTTTTTGCAGTAAATTCATGTTGCTCTATTAAAAGATTCCCGCCATTTGTAGCCTGTGTAGTGTTATTTTGTATTCCATCAACATTCATAACATCGGGTAAAATCACATAATGTTTGCCATCGCTTGTAGTTACATATACGCCACTTGCATTGCTGTAATTAGATTCTGTTGGATTTTGTGTTTTGCTAGATTCTATAAGCTTTTGAAGCTCCTCTTTACTCATACTTTTAAGAGAGCTAGAATCTACATTAACTTGTAGGTTTTTGCTAAAATCATGAGTTGTGTCTAATTCCGTAGTTTTATCAAATTTAATTTCCATATATCCATTATATGCGCTTGATTTTTTAAGATGTAGCAACTCATTTATATTTAGTGCATTTGCGTGCATTACCGTATTATCCTTAACAAAGTCAAATACACCAAAGCCTAGCTGTGAAGTTTGCACTACTATTGTATTTACATTTGCATTATTAACCCAGATTTGTGAGTTTTTGATATTTGCCTGATTTATATTTGTCTCTTTAACATTCCAAATATCCCAACGGGCAGTAGGACGAGAATCAATAAGATTAAAGTTTAAAATATCCCCACCACCTGTAAGCCTTAAATGCGAGCCATCGGCAAAGCCACTTGTGCCTATCTCCATTGATAGATAGTTAATAAAGCTTTTACCAATATTAGTTGGCAACTCTGTATATGAGTTTGATTTCCATATTGTAAGGTTGTTTAAATGGAAGTTTTGCCCTTTAAATGTCCCAGATCGTAAATACAAATCATCAACAAAACTTGTGCCTGTTACCCCAGATAAATCAAGCGTAGAATTACTGCCTTGAACGACTAAGCCTTCCGCATAGATTGTCCCACCATAGAAGTTTTCCCCACTTGCTGATATTGTATTCATAGGTCTAATCCCATTATTGCCTGTGCACCAAGATTCACAGCCTGTAACCCACTGCACATACATATCTTTCGCTTTTAATAATACCTTTCCTTCACTCCCTGCAACTCCGTCTGTGGTAAATACAATAGAATCTACTTTTATTTTATGGTTATCAGTGGCTTCTATTGTTAGCCTATTGCCACCTGTCCAATTTTGATGTGTAACCTTTTTTACATTAATATCTGAATTTGCCTTAAATGTAGCTCCATATCCTATCGCCTGCCCAAATTGATAGCCACCTTGTTTTAAGTTACCTAGATTTATCTCACCATTTTTACTTACAACTTCCATAGTTACTTCAGCATTTGCATTCCAATTTGGACCAGCAGTAATTTCTACATCTTGCAGAGTTACTTTATCAGCAACTATTTTTGAGTTCCCTCTAGCTATTACTTGTGGCGAGGTAAATTCTGATTGCGTGCCATTATTTATATACTTGCCATTTGAGATAAGCCCTCTAAATGTAAATTTCTCTGACGATATTTTATAGTCTGTAAAATCAAGATGAGTTAGCTCTAAATCCCCTGTATTATCAATATATAGCTCACCTGCTGCAACCGTGTTTAATACTGAATTTGGTAAATTTGATATATCTGATATTTTTACATCTTTACCCTTAAGTTTTATTACCTGTTGGCTACCAGCAACGCCAGCTGTTGCTAATCTTATAGCGCCAATATTAATATTGTAGCGAGTGTTATTATCACTGCTTATGGCATTAACATTCATGGTATTGCCACCTGTGAAGTTTCGTGCCATTATTTTATCTATGGTTACATTATTACGAGTATTAAGCGTTGAGGCATAGCCTACAACTTGACCAAATGTATAATCGCCATTCCTAAACTCACCAATTTTTATATCTTTTGTAGAATCTAGAGTTAAGATTCTATTAGCTCCCGCATTCCAATTTGCCCCACCTTGTATTTCAATTGCCTTTATGTCAATATCATTTGCTTTAATGCTAGAATCATTAGTAACCCATATACTATTTGCTTTAAAGTTTGTATCATTTTCACTACCTAGCTTAAAGCTACCACTACTAATTGTGCCATGAAAGGTCATATCTTTTGATTGAATATGTATATTATTTATATCAATAGAATCTGCACTAAAGGTTTTATAATTACCCTTATTAGAATCAAAAGTAATATAGCCAGAATCCCCTGTAATAGAGTTAAACTTGATTTCTGAATCATTGCTTTGTGTTTTTATCATAACTTCTGGAGATATCATGCCTGCTGCTGGTTTGACAAAACTTAGAGATGTGTTATTTAGTGTAATTTTTTGCGTATTATCATTACCTATATAAACTCTATTTGTTCCACCACCGCCAAGTCCTCCCTCTAGCATAAACTTTGAATTTTTAATATCTACTTCTTTACCGCCTAAATATATGTTTGAGCTTTGTATGCCTGCTCGTTGAAGTTGAATGCTTGCTCCATCAAGTGTAATTTTATTGCTAGCATTAAATGTAAGTGTTGCCCCACCGCCTGTCCTTGCAGAGTTCCCTGAACCTATCTTTCCTGTTAGAAAAACCTCTTTTGCATTAAATGTTGCATTGATATATCCAAGCAATCCTGCTTGCCAGTTGCTTCCGCCAAACCAAGTTTTCCCATTGCTATTTGCGTTAGTTGTGCTATTCCCTAGAATAAGCGTGCCATTATTATAGTTTTGCGTAAAGCTTGCACCTAAACCACTCCAAGTGCTTGTATTTTCACTATAAAAGTTGCCAGTGCTACTACTACTATAATTTTTTAGATTATATATCTTATCTCTTATCCCCTCATCAGCCATAAGATATGAAAAGCTAGTCATTCCAATGAGACCAAGAAATATAAATGGGCTTGTTCTGCTGTGTTTTAAAATATGTTTTGTAAATTTACTAAAGCTCTTTTGTTTTATCTTTCTCCTACTCAATGCCCTTAAACGCACAATGTCCCCCAACTCCAAAAATAAGCAATTAAAAATATTGAAACCCCTATATGTTTGCCTACAAAAACATAACAATATTTTTAAACTTTTGCTAAAAATTAGATTTATTATAACATGAAAAAAAGGAATTTGCAAGTGCAAGTATTTAGTATAAATCTAATTGCTATATTTTTATATAGAATCTTTTAGACTAGATTCTAAATTATATTACAATGTTTCAATTTCAACAGAAGCTGCTTCATTTTTACGCAATGCCACTTGTGATCCATTGACATATATGCTATAAGTATGCTGCCATGCAGAAATATGCCCAAGTTTAACCTCAACGCCCTCATAAATACCCAAAGAATGTAGCCTTTGCAACAAGTCATCTTGCAAACAATTTACAGATTTTACTTTATAAATTTCATTTTGCCGCATATCAAGTAAAGTCATATCCACCACCATAAATATATGATAAATTAAGAAATAGCTGTCGAAATCCAATAAATAGAAATAATCAAACCATTAAAAAAATAATAAAATTTTACAACTAAGAGATTTAATAATTATACTCAAACTTTAATATAAAAATAACACAACTATATATTAAGAATACTGATTATTTCCAATAAGTAACACTAGATTTATAATATCTGTAATTTAAGATTCCATAATCACATAAATAATACTGCATTCGCTTAAAAAGATTTTTTAAATATAGCTAAGGATTTCTTAAATAAAACTTATATTTTATAACGCACACATTTATAAGGCTTTTTTACTTCTAGATTTATAAGTTTTTTGGTTTAATCTAAAAAAAGTTACACATTTTTTTACTTTAAGTCGCATAAAACTAAATTTATTTATATACTGCATGCAAGTAAAGAATACAAGTTTAAAAAAATGTTTTGTTTCAATGTATTAATAAATTTGTAACGATTTAATATAAGATTTATACAAATAAAATTATTGAAATTAAAGTAGTGCGGGGCAATAAAATCATTATTTAAGGTCAAAAACCATACCTAAATACTTTAAATAAAATTTTACAAATAAAGCACAAAATCACATAAACTCTTGCAAAATATGTCCTACATTCATACCATAAATTTCTTTTTTATATATATCATCATAAATTGATTGTGAGCCATTTACTAAATCCGGGCTACTCACTCCATGTGCGATAGAAATTCTTGCTTCAAGAAATGCAGTAAGTTTATCGCAAAACTTCAATAGCTCTCCACACACAGGTGTATATTTATTATGATTAAAATGCAAAAATAGCTCGTCTATACTATTAGAAAATATAACTTTATTGTCTTTTTTGTATCGATTCTTAAATTCCTCTTCAGTCCAATATTCAAGGTCTTCTCGGATAAAATTTGGCATTTTGCTTAGAATCTTTGTCTCCATTTCCTCCTTTTCAATGCCTTTTATAAACGAGTCAAGTCCTTTTACAGAACGTTTAATGGGTGAAATAATATCGCGAGTTAAAACTTCAGGTAAATCATGAAAAAGTCCGCCAAAAAAATGATTAATTTGCATTTTTTCACACACATTTAAATCAACACTTAAAAGATACCCACAAATTGCCACCATAAGCATGTGTCCTAACACCGAAGTTTGAGGAATACGAGGTGTTTGACTCCAACGTTTTTGAAAACGCAATTCCGCAAACATACCCACAAGCTCTCTCATATCTTGATATAAATAAAGATGACGCATACCAACTAAATCATAAAAACTTTCAGTTTGAGAATCTATAATACTTTTAATATTTTCAATATCATAAAGTTTTGGATTAAAATTATAGATAATATCAAATTCCCATTTTGACGCATAAAAATGAGCTGCATGCAAAATTTTTGTCTCTATGTCATTATTTTTTTCTGCAAGATATTTCTCCATAAGCGTAAAAAAGCTAAAACCATTCAATTCTTGCGTAAGCTGCTGTGCTACAAAAGAGGCAAGCTCCTTGCCATGCGCATTTTTTAGTTTATGAAAAACAGGCGGCTTAATATCAGTTAGCACAACTCGCTCAAAAAACTCAAATAGAAATTGTTGTATAAGCTTTGTATAATTAATATGACTTCCATTATTCTCCTCATATTTTGCAAAAATATATGCAAGAATCACCTTATGAGCCTGCTTATCTATCTCAACAAAATCAAGTGGCACTGCTTTATCATTCCATCGCCTAATGGATGCACTAATAAAAATTCTCTCTATAAGCCTTTTATTTAAATGTGAAACATTATTAATACTCATTGGAATCCTTTAAAAACTATAAAAATCTACAAAAAATCACGCAATTTCTGTTTATTAAAGTCTGGATAATCCATAATTGATAATGGAATTTGTGCGGCAAATTTTGTCTCTGTATTAAAAATAATAGGAAATAAGTAATTAATCTCTGAAGCTTCAAGCGGGCTATTCAAATCAAGTGGGCAATACACAAGCAGCTTACTTTTCTTCGTGATTTGTAAAATAAGTGTTAAATACTCTGGAATCATAAAAGAATAATTTCGCAATTTATAAGGATTCACAAGGGCTAGCACCATGTTTTCATTTTCTGTTGTTTGCGTTTTGATTTGTGCTTTAGAATCTTTTTGTGGTTGCAATGGGGCAATTATATTTTTTAGTTGATTAAAATTTGAGTTTAAAGATTGCTTATCCTCTGGCAGGTAATCTTTTTTTTCTTGCAATTCAATCGCATTGAAAAAATCATCATTATATTGTGTTGCAGGGTTATTTCTTGCTTTTAAATGCCTTGAGAGTATTTGAGTGCTTTGTTCTTGTGCGTAAAGAATTGCTTCATTCATATCTTTTGGTGTTGTTTGCACATTGGCTTTTTGATTGTATTTCTTAATGGCTTCATCGTTTGCATAGTGCATTGACAGACTTTTTTTGCTTAAAATATTCAGCCCTTTTACATGAGAAGCAAATAGACCTTGATTCTGTTTGCCACTCATATTTGTTTGCGGATATATCATTTTTGCAAATACAGAATCAATGCGTTCAAGCATAACTTCATGGTTGTCTTGGCAAATAACATTGTGAGAATTATTGATATTTGATTTTAGTAAATATTTATTTTTCATAGCATAAAGTCCATAATTGCAATATTTTCTTAATTTTTAGATAAAGCAAAATATGTGCCTATTTGCTTTATTAACATAAAAAGTATAAATATGATAAAAATTTGCTATAATCACGCACTAATGACACAAAGTGAGGGCATTTATGAAAATACTTGAAGTTCAAAACAATATTGAATTACAAAACGCAAAAAAACATTTAGTTTATTCAACCGAAGGTATGTTATTGTGTATAATTTTTTCGACTTTTACGATGTTTGAAGTTTTTTTTAGCGCACTTTTAATTATTGTTTTTTTATATAGTCTTTGTGCTGTTTATAATTTTAGCAAATTAGCCAAATCCCCTTTATTTCGATATTATATTATTATGCCTCTAGCTGGTCTTTTAGCGCAGCTGCTAAATTACATTTCACCATCCATATCATATATGTTTGTAAGTTTTATATTGACAATTGGTTTGAATTTATATTTTACATACAAAATGTCGCATGAGATGAATGCAATCACAGATTTACCATATTTTATAACAGCCTTTAAACTTTATGCCTTATCATCTTGCGGTATAGTTGCAGTTATTTTGTTTGTTTGGTTTGGGCTAGATTTAAACAATCTACTTTCTAGTGCTTCAGAATATTCAATCAATGATTTAGCAGATTCTAATCTATATTCATTAATAGCTTTGTTATGTTTATTGTTTATATTTTGTGTAACATATTGCATAGGAATTGGATTTGTATTGCGTGGTCTTATGAGAATAACTTATATAAAAGTGCCTAGTGAATCGTTTGAAAATAAAATTAATTAGTTTTAAGAGGTTGCAATGATTATTAATATAGTTTTTACACTGCTAATGTTGGCGCTAGCAGCATGGGATTTAAAAAGTTTTGGTAGTGAGAATCACAAAGATTTTAAATCACTCATTATGAGTATGGGGATACTTGGGACATTTGTTGGTATCTTTATAGGACTTATAGGTTTTAATACTCATGATTTATTAAGCTCTGTGCCTATGTTACTTGATGGATTAAAAACAGCATTTTATACTTCTATTGTTGGTATGGGACTAGCAATTGCTCTTAGTGTTTATCAAAAAGGAAGGAGTAAGGCGACTGAAAATAATGAAATAGATTTCATTGCCACACAGGCGCATAAACTTGATGAGCTTTTGCAATTGCGTGAGCTAACAAATGTAACTTCGGCATTGCGTGATATTAAGGGTGAGCTAACTAAAAAAGAAGATTTTGAAAAAGACTTAAAGCAAATGCTAAAAGATATTGACATTTCACTACATAAGGCTTTGGAAACTTTAGCTAGTGGAGCAAGCAAAGAGCTGATTAAGGCACTTGAAATAGTTATTAGCGATTTTAATAATAACTTAAAAGAGCAATTTGGCGAAAACTTTAAGCAATTAAATGAGGCAACCTATAATATGCTTACATGGCAGGAACAATATAAAAACCAGATTCTAGATAATACAAACGCTATGCAATCAATGAGAGAAACTCTAAAAGACGCACAAGATTCTATGCAGCAAGCAACAGAATCTATCCTTGCAAATAAAGAAAATCTAATGCAAATACAGCAATACAATGAACAAAATAATAGCATGCAAGAGAAACTATTGCAGGCTTTACAAACATTAAATTCGCTATCTCATAGCTTTGAAGATAAATTGCAAGCAGTAGCAAGTCTTAAAGATTCTAGTCTTGCTGCCTTGCAAGATTCTAAGGCTTTCATACACTCATTGCAGGAAGCAAAAGATACATTGCAAGAATACCTAAAACATTATGAGGAGCAACTATTATCATTTTTTGAGCAAAGTTGCACAAGGCTTAATAACACAAACACAACCTTGCAAACACAAAATGATTCTATTTTGCAATCCATTCAAAGCACATATCAAGAGTTTAGAGACTCCTTGCATACTGCAAATATGGAAGTTTTAGGATCTTTTAAAGCCGCAAGTCAAACCTCAAATAATCTAGCACAAGTTATTAATGAAGATATAAAAATAAAATCTAATGCTATGCTAACACTAAATGAAAACTTTAAAAATAATGCAGATTCTATGTTAGAAAAGCTTGATGAAACAAGCAATAAAAGCCTATTGCACGCACAGCAAATGCAAGAACAAATGCAAGCATTATATAATGAAAAATTTGCAATACTTAATGAAAAAATTACAGATACAACAAAGACTTTACAAGAAACACTTGCAAATAATGCAAATAATCTTGAAAGCTTTACAAAAGATTCCATACAAACACTTGCAAATGCCTTTGATGAACGAGATAAAACATTGCAAATTATGCTGCAAAACAACTATGAAAATATTATGCAAAATATTGATACATTGCATAAAGATTTCCAAGATAAAGTTAGCAAAGACTATCAATATATGCAAGATAAAATTCTAGAATCATCGCATACTAGTTATGAATTTTTGAAAGATTGTGCTAAAGAATTAGCAGATTCTGGAAAAATAAATCTTCACACAAGCATTGAAATGACAAGCACACTTGCAAAAGAACATATAAAAACACTTCAGAATATGCAAGAACAAAACATAAGCCAAATTGAAGCACACATAATGCAATCTAAAGATTTGCTAACGCAAACGCAAGAGGAAAGTCTGCAAACATTAGCCGAACTTCACAAAGCAACATTAGAGCGTATTGAGACAACAAATAATGATACAACGCAGCATGCCATAAATAATCTCACTAAGCTTCATACTACGCATAATGAACAAATAGAAGAAAGCATGCAAACTACACATAAACACCTAGAACAAGAAATAACAATGCTCTATGATATAACAAAAAATACATTGCAAAGCATGCAAGAAGGCTTACAAACACAGCACACTAAGACAACAGATTCTATAGCGGCAGTTATTAAAAACTCAAGCCAACATTTTATACAAACATCAGATGATTTTGTAGAGCTACTAAAAGGACAATATAAGCGTATGAATACTACCTTTGACAAGCAAGGTCAAGAGTTAAAAGAATTTTTACAAACACAAACACAAACATTGCAAGAAAATCTTTTATCGCAGCATGAAAACCTACAAAATACTCTAGGAGACCAAACAGCACAATTGCAACAAGATTTAACACAAAAAGGCACTGCATTACATGAGTTTTTACAAACACAAACAACTTGCCTTGATACAAACTTGCAGCAAATGCTAAACAAATTTAATAAAATGCTAGAACATAACTACATGAATCTAAGCGATATGCTTGAAAAAGATAATAATCTAATTGTAAAAAGTCTTGATTCTCAAGCTATAAACCTTTCAAATAGTCTTATACAATCGCAGAAAAAACTAGATGATTTCTTGCATTTAACTTATGATAGGCTAACAAGTAATGCAGATTCTGTGCTTGATAAAATCACAGGCAATGCAACTACATTATCTAGAAATCTCACATTAACAGGAGATGCCCTAAAAGAAAACTTGCAGTCTGTTATAGATAAATTGCAAACAACAAATACCGCAAGTAAAGAAGCCTATGACAAGCATTTAGAACACACCTTAAACACGCAAAATACTATCATTACAGATATACAGGAAAAATCGCAAGGATTCTATGAGGCACTTGGTAAGAATCTGCAAGACTTTACGCAAAATTTTCAAACAACAAGTAGCGATATTCACGAAAGTTGCAAGAGTATTTTAAGTGATATGAAAAATCTACACGAAAATAATCACACTATAAGTAAAGAAATAATAAAAGATACAAAAGATTCTTATGATAAGTTTTATGGCGATTTACAGCAAAATCTCACCAATATAACGCAAGGAATTGCTAATCAATTTAGCGATGTTATGCAAAAAAATGAGCTTTTATTGCAAGGCTTTGAAGATAAAATTACTAATTTTGGCAATACTCTTAGCGATTTCGATAGCAATGCAAAAACAAATTTTGAGAATCTTAATACTCACTTTAAAAATCTTTGTGTGCAGTATGTAAAGCTTATGCAAGCAAGCATGCAGGCAAATATGAAAAATCAAGCTCAAGCCACAGATCAATTACACAAAGCAGTAAATAATATAGAGCTTCAAGTAAAAACCATTGCAACTTCAAGCAATACTTTACTTGCAAGCCAAAAAGAAACATTGGAATCTGTTGTGAAACACTTTAAAACCAATACAGAAGAGATAGTAAGGCAAGGTGCTATGCTTCATGAGAATCTAGGAGCAAATCTTGAAATGTTAGATTCTAAAATGGAGCAAATGACGCAAAGTTTTGCACGAAATTATGAATGGTTTTTGAAAAAAGTAAAAGAAATTATGGGTGTTGCATAAGTTTCTTTATTCTAAGGAATTTTTATGGAAGAAAAGTCAAGCCATTGGATTACCATATCAGATATGATGTCTGGTATTATGATGATTTTTATGATGATTGCAATTGCTTTCATGGTAACATTAGAGCATGAAAAAAAGCAGTTGGAATTACAAAATGAAAAAATGAGAGATTTGGCACAAAATTACTCAAACCTGCAGCAAGAGCTATACAAAGATTTAATGAAAGAGTTTGGCAAGGACTTAAAGAAATGGGATGCCTTTATAGATGAAGATACAACTATTAGATTCCAAAAGCAAGATATTCTTTTTGATGTTGGGCAAAAAAGGGTAAAAGAGAGATTTCAAAAAATTTTAGATGATTTTTTTCCTCGTTATATAAGGATTCTGTATGGCGAAAAATATAGGGATTTTATAGAGGATATTCGTATTGAAGGGCACACTTCAAGAGATTGGGAAGGGGCTCAATCGCTAGAGAGAAGATATTTAGGAAATGCGGAGTTAAGTCAAGAGCGTTCATTTCAGGTGTTAAAATATTGCTTTTCTTTGCCAAGCATTACAGATAAACAAGAATGGCTTATTAAGCTTTTGCGTGCTAATGGTGTTAGCTTTGCAAAACCACTTGCAACAGATGAATTATCTCGCCGCGTTGAATTTCAAGCAAGCTTTAAGGCAAACGAACAGATTCAAAAGATTTTGCAAGCAGGGCAGAATAAGCAAAAGCAGGAAAATAAAGATAAATAGTAAAGTTAGCCAGCCCTTTATTGCTATGTTTATAGAATCTATTTTGAAAGTTGCCTTAATTTATATTTGTAGTTGCTTAAATAATATTTTGCTTGTGCTTTTAATGCAATTAAAGCAATTTTTGGATTTATTTTTATAAGATTTTAAAGCTATTATAAAACTATCTTTTAATTCATACAGCTTTTAAAAAAAGACAAAAGGCTTTATGATTGTGTTTTAAAATGCAAAAAATCACCCATGTAATATTAAAAACTAAAAAATACATTATAATTACGCAATATCTAAAAAAGTGAGTTATCATGACAAAAAAACGTTATACAGATTCTGAAATACTAGACCTTATGCAAAATGCCCCATTGAAAGAGCTGGGTAAAATGGCTTATAACACTAAAAAAGAACTTCACAAAGACAATATTACTTCGTTTATTGTAGATAGAAATATAAATTACACTAATATTTGTTGGGTTGATTGTAAATTTTGTGCGTTTAAAAGAAAGCTAGGGCAAGATGGAGAATATATTTTAAGCTTTGATGATATAGATTCTAAAATTGAGGAGCTTTTAGCTATTGGTGGCACGCAAATTTTGTTTCAAGGCGGCGTGCATCCTAAGTTAAAAATCGATTACTATGAGAATCTAGTTAGCCATATTTCAAAAAAATATCCAAGCATTACCATACATGGTTTTTCTGCGATTGAGATTAATTATATTGCAAAAATATCAAAGCTATCCATACATGAGGTTTTAGTGCGTTTGCAAAATGCAGGGCTTGCTTCAATCCCAGGAGCTGGCGCAGAGATATTGAGTGATTCTGTGAGAGATATTATTGCACCTAAAAAATTAAGCGCAGATGAATGGATTGCAGTTCATAGAGAAGCACATAAAATTAATATGAAAACAACCGCTACCATGATGTTTGGCAGTATTGAAGAAGATAGCGATATTGTGGAGCATTGGCGTAGAGTTCGGGATTTACAAGATGAGTTTGGCGGATTCCGTGCTTTTATTTTGTGGAGCTTTCAGCCATTAAATACTCCTCTTAGCGTTGAGTTTCCTCATATACAAAAAGCAAGCTCAAACCGATATTTGAGATTACTAGCATGCAGTAGGCTATATCTTGACAATATAGCAAACATTCAAAGCAGTTGGGTAACGCAGGGAAGTCATATAGGGCAATTAGCATTATTGTTTGGAGCAAATGATTTAGGCAGCACAATGATGGAGGAAAATGTTGTATCATCAGCTGGAGCATGCTACTCTATGAGTAAAGATGAAATGATTAAGCTTATACGAGATATTGGTGAGATACCTGCTAAACGCAATACGGCTTATGAAATGCTTGAGATTTACAATACCACTGCATAAGTTTTTAAATGCTATGAAATTTACTTCATATTTTTTAGATTCTAGCTTAGAATCCATTGTATTTGTTTTTTCTATGGATTGCTTTGCCTTGCTACGCAAGCCTAGCTCATTGCGATATTTTAGAATCCCTGCCACTTCGGGTGGGCGAAGGGCTTTGGTGTATTTTAAGAATTTAGATTCTGAAGTGGTTAGAGTCTATTTTGTCGTCATTGCTAGACTTGCGTAGCAGTCGAAGCAATCTATATCTACAGAATCTAGAATAGATTCTAATTCTATTTTGGAAACTAAATCTAATTTAGAATCTAACTTGGAATCTGTTGTATTATTTGTGTTTTCTTTTATGGATTGCCACGTCTTAGCGTTGCTAAGGCTCACAATGACAGAGGAATTGGATTCTAAAATTGAGTGAGAATTTATTTTGTAGTCATGAGCTAGATTTTACGCTAGAAAAATAGTGGCAATTTATAGAATCTTTTATAGAATCGTTTACTCCCTTGTAATTGTGGAAGTTGTGGTTTTCTTGTCATTGCAAAGCTCTTTTTGATTTACACTATCGTTATTGCTAGACTTGCGTAGCAAGGCAAAGCTTTCCACAATATTAATGTAATAGATTTTGATAAAATGGATTGAACGATAGCAAAGCAAGGCTAGCTCATAACGGAGTGGCTAGATTTTGAAATGGTGGATTCTGATTGGTCTTTAGATTCTAGCTTAGATTTCTTTGCATTTGCTTTTTCTATGGATTGCCACGATTTTGCTAATGCAAAATCTCGCAATGACGATAAAATAGATTTTCACTTACTTCAGATTCTAGATTCCCTGCCACTTTGGGTGGGTGCATGGCTTGGGGTGCATTTTATAGATTCTAGAAACTATTGCCATAAACACTAATTTATAATCTTTAATGTAAATATTATAATATAAAGATTCTATAATGCCTAAAAGACCTAAAAAACACAAAAGCTAAATCATATTGATACAAGAAAATATTAAAAAATTTAGAATAAAAACAAGAGCTAAAAATAGTTGTGGCATATAAAAATACACTAATGAGATATTTATACACAAGGTGATTTTATATCTTATTTTGCGTATTTAAGATACAAAAGAGGCTATTAAAAGTAAAGTTTTTAATTTACAATATTACTCTTAGATTTAATATCTAAAGACTATTCATTGGCATGGGATAGGGCGATGCTTTGCGCATGGGCTATTAAGGGGTCTATTACTTTATCTAAATCTCCACCTAGCATTATCTCTTCAAGGCTATATAAAGTTAAGTTTATTCTGTGGTCGCTCATGCGATTTTGCGGATAATTATAAGTTCGTATTCTTTCACTCCTATCGCCGCTACCAACTTGATTTTTACGAGATTCTCTATTTTGTGCGTTTTGAGCTTCAAGTTCAGCTTCATAGAGTCTTGCTTGTAAAATTTTTAATGCCTTGTCTTTATTTTTATGTTGCGATTTTTCATCTTGCATAGAAACGCTAATTCCTGTTGGGATATGCGTTATACGCACAGCAGAATCTGTTGTATTTACGCTTTGTCCTCCATGCCCGCCGCTACGAAATACATCTATTTTTAAATCATTTGGATTAATATTTATTTCTAATGAATCTACTTCGGGCATGATTGCAACAGTTATGGCAGAAGTATGGATTCTACCTTGTGATTCTGTCTTTGGGACACGTTGAACCCTGTGTGTGCCACCTTCATACTTTAATCTTGAATATGCTCCCTCTCCCTTTACTAATGCAATAACTTCTTTATATCCACCAACTGAATTTTCACTACTGCTAATAATCTCTACTTTCCAATTCTTAGAATCTGCATAACGACAATAAGCACCAAATAAATCCCCAACAAAAATACCCGCTTCATCTCCTCCTGTTCCTGCGCGAATTTCAAGATAAATATTTTTTTTGTCATTAGGATCTTTTGGGATAAGTAGAATCTTAATTTCATCTTCTAAATTTTTTTGTAAAATTTCAAGCTCTTTTAGTTCCTCTTTGGCAAGCTCCCCTAGTTCTTTATCTTCAAGTAATGCTTTATTGCTTGCAATATCATCAATTACTTTTAGATATTCTCTTGCCCTTTGAGCTATCTCATCGCTTTCACTTTTTTCTCTACTTAATGCTGTGAGTTGTGCAATATCATTGATAACTTCATCTGTGCCAAGCATTTGCGCTAATGTATCATTTCGTTCAATGATAGGCTTTAATCGATTAACTAACATAGTTGCCTTTACTGATTAATTGATATTGATTTTGATAGAATTAGATTCTATAATAAAAATGTGATTTTTGGTTAAAAATGCTTATTTTGCCTCTTTCTATTTTGCAAAGAAATATTTTAAAACATGCAATATTTAACACCTTGTAACACTTAATAAAAAATTAGGTGCAATAGCAAGCATTCTAACAATATTTAATATTTCATTAATGTATAATACATAAATTTTTCATAAACCCTTAAATAATAAATAAAGTGTAAGGATTTTATAAATGTATAAAGTTGCTATACAAAGACCTGTTACAACATTTATGTTTGCTATGGCATTAATTCTTTTTGGATTCTATGCTTTAAATAAAATGGCAAAAGCATTATTCCCTGATGTAGATTTCCCTGTTGTTGTTGTAAAAACAACATATAAAGGAGCGAGTGCAGAAACCATTGAAACAAAAATTACAGATAAGATAGAGCAAGCTGTGCTAGCAATTGATGGCTTAAAATTTGTAAGCTCAACTTCTGCTAAAAATGTAAGTATTGTTACTATAATGTTTGAATTAGAAAAGCCAATTGAAATTGCAGTAAATGATGTAAGAGATAAGGTAAATGCGATTGTGTTAGATTCTGAAATTGATAAGCCAACGGTTCAAAAGCTTGATACAGGTAGCACACCAATTGTTTCATTATTTCTTTCTTCTGATAAGCCAGCCCCAGAGCTTATGAAACATGCAAATGATGTGGTTGCTCCCATTTTACAACGTATAGGTGGTGTTGGAAATGTGCAATTAAGTGGCTATCGAGAGAGGCAAATTAAGGTATTTCCAGATCCAACTTTAATGAATAAATACGGGCTTACTTATACAGATTTATCAAATAGCATTGGTAGAGCTAATAAAGAAATGGATGGAGGTCGTCTCCTATCAAGCACAAAAGAATATTATATTATCACAGATTCTAATAGTATGAGTGTTTCTGAAATTGGTGATATTACTATTAAAGATGGCTTAAAACTGCGTGATATTGCCTTAATTGAGGATGGATTAGCAGAAGAAAAATCATATGCTACTTATAGAGGCAAAAAAGGTGTGATTTTGCAAGTGCAAAAAATCACTGGTGCAAACGAGATTCATATATCTGATGGTGTTAAAGAAGCCATTGAGCAAATTAAAGCGGTAAGTCCGGGCTATGATATAGAGGAATTTTGGGATACAACGGATTATATTAGATCTTCTATTAAAGATATTCAGTTTGACCTTGCATTAGGTGGGATTCTGGCAGTATTTATTGTATTTGTATTTTTACGCAATGCTACCATTACGCTTGTTTCAGCTATTTCTTTGCCTGTTTCTGTGCTAGGCACTTTCTTTTTTGTCTATACTATGGGCTTTACTTTAAATATGCTTACAATGCTTGCTTTAACGCTTGCTATTGGTATTATCATTGATGATGCTATTGTTGTAATTGAAAATATCCATAAAAAGTTAGAGCATGGTATGAAAAGCCGTGAAGCCGCATATGAGGGTGTGAGAGAGATTGGCTTTGCTATTGTGGCAATTTCTGCTATGTTATTATCAGTGTTTATACCTGTTGGCACAATGAGTGGTATAGCGGGTAGATTTTTTGCAAGCTTTGGTTTAACGGTGGCAATAGCAGTGGCAGTAAGCTATATTGTGGTTATAACTATAATTCCAATGTTTAGCTCCATTGTGGTTAAGGCAGAGCAGTCAAGATTCTATTATATAACACAGCCATTCTTTAATAGAGTGGATAGACTTTATACTAGCACATTGCAGTTTTTAATGCGTAGCTGGAAACATATGTTACTTACAATTATTGCAATATTTGGCATTTTTATACTATCACTTATAGTTGCTAAAAGTCTTGGTAATGAATTTATGTTAAAAGAAGATAGGAGTGAGTTTCAAATATCATTAAAAGCAAAACCGGGAATCTCAATACAAGAGATGAAGCGAAAAAGTGAATTATTTACGCATATTATAGAATCTAATCCCAATGTGAAATTTACAACCCTTCAAGTTGGTCCCGGAGATTTACAACAATCCTTTTACGCACAAATATATGTTGCCTTGCAACCTTTAAAAGAGAGAAAAAAGAAAAGCGGAAACAATAGTCAAGATGAAATTTTAAAACAAATTCTTTCTGAATTGAAATCAAATGTAGAATCTAAGGGGCTTGATATTTATGGTTCTGAAGTGCCTCTTGTTGGCGGCGGTCAGGATAATACTCCAGTTCAAGTGGTTATCTTTTCACCTTTAGATTCTACTATGCAAAAAAGTGTAGATAATTTAGAAAAGTTTATCCATGAAGAGCCAAGCTTTCAAGGCAAAATTACAAACTATCATAAAAATACTTCAGATTCTATGCCTGCATATAGACTAAAGCCAATAAAACAGAATCTAGCACAATATGGACTTACTACAACTGATATTGGACAAACACTTGCTAGTGCTTTTTCTGGTGAAGCACAAGTGGCTTACTATAAAGAGCAAGGTAAGGAATACTACATTACATTACGCGTGCCAGATGATAAGCGTATAGATGATAGAGATTTAAAGCGAATACAAGTGCGTAGCCAAAATGGTGATTTGATATTTCTTGATGGTTTGGTAGAGATTGAAGATGGTGTTACGGCAACAACGATTACTAGATATAATAGACAAAGAAGCATTACAATAGCCCTAGAGCCATTGAAACATAGCGGACTTAGCGTAGGAGAAATAACCCATGCAATACAAAATAATGCAAAAAATGGTGCTCACTGGCTAGAAGAAGGTGCAGGATATAGATTCATGGGGCAAGCAGATAACCAAGTTGAAAGTCAAGCGGCATTTGGTGCTGCTATCTTAATGGCTTTAGTGCTTATTTATCTTATTCTTGCGGCACTTTATGAGAGTTTTATACAACCATTAATCATTATGGTAACAATGCCTCTAAGCTTTAGTGGGGCATTTTTTGCAATAAAGCTTACAGGTGGGGCTGATGCTTCTATGAGTATGTTTTCTATGATGGGGCTAATACTTCTTATTGGTATGGTAGGAAAAAATGCAACCTTGCTTGTTGATGTTGCAAATGAAAAACGAAAAGAGGGCATGGGAATTACAGAATCAATACAATTTGCAGGCAGCCAAAGATTGCGTCCAATCCTTATGACAACAATTGCAATGGTGGCAGGAATGCTTCCGCTTGCATGTGCCACTGGTGATGGAAGTGCTATGAAAGCACCAATTGGAACTTCAATGATAGGCGGTCTCTTAGTGTCTATGTTTTTATCATTGCTTGTTGTGCCAATTTTTTATAGAATCATTACGCCGCTTGATGAAAAGCTTCAAAGATTCTATAAGCCTAGAGAAAATGAGGATATTAAAGGATAAATGCAATAAATTATATTGCAATAAGCAAAATATAATAATGCAGCATAGATTTTTTAAATAAATTTATTTAAAGCTGGATCAATATATCATTTACATAAGAGTTAAATTATTTCTATAATTATATGGTTAATTAATGGCACAATCTTTATAGTTGCTTTTTGCTTTAAAATCTCTTTAGATTCTATATTATTATATGTTTTTAGCACTCTCACTATAAATTATTATTAAAGTTAGATTAATGTTTATATTATCATATCTACTATATAGGGCATATTCCTTTGCTAATGTAGTTCCACGCAAAGCCGCACTATTTTTAATCCAAATTTATATGCAATCTTATTACATCAAAATAGTCTTCTATAATATACGATATTTTTTTTGCTATATATTTTCTAGCTTTATCACTTTATCATAGATAAATAGAATCTAACTTTTATATATAGCTTTGTGTATTTTGAATTGACATATTTAGGATTTTGTTTAGAGCTTAGTGTAATATAATCACAAATCTATTGAAATATTAAAAATAGCAATATTGTATAAAAATTGTCTAATAAAAAAGAAATAATTAAGTTTTATAGGAAAAAATATATAAAAATGTAAAAAATACTTTACATTTTTATTGACAAATGAATATTTTTTATGTATAGTTTCATCGTGCTTCTAATTTATTAGGGCATAGTTATGATGAGGTTACCCCCTCCAATTTCCCTACATCATAACTTTCAAAGTCTTTGCTCACCCCACAGGTAAAGATTTTGTTACTCTCCACTCCTTTTATAAGCTCCCAAATTGGAGCTTTTTTATTTTTTCATTTTACTCCTTTGTTTTATTTAAGATTTAGTCTTTTGAGTTGAAAAACTCAAAGGAATTTTATATCAAAGCAATATTACTACTTGAAACAAAATACTAAAAGTCGGCAATTACAAGCTAAAATATTAAAGTTAATTTATAAAATATTTATTTCAGCAGAATCTAAATTTAAGATAATATGTCTTAATAAAAAGGGAATATATGTTTTTCTGGTTTGTTGCGGTGCGGTATTTAAAGCCTATGTTTGTGATTTTGCTTGGCTTAGAGTTTTTCTTTATATGCGTTGATAGCTTGCAATATTTTGATACATTAGCTCAATCCGCAAATAATGCAATTTGGTTTTTAGCATTTGATTCTATGTATGCTTTTAACTATGTATTGCCTTTGGCACTTTTGCTTGGATTAATTGTATTTTATATTAGCCTTATTAAAAGCAATCAGTATGTAGCTCTACTTTCACTAGGATACTCACGAAAAAAAATTTTTCTCCCCCCTTTTATTATTATAAATCTAATTGTATGCGGATATATTGGTTTAAATGCAACTGACTTTGTATATGCACAAGAGAGGGCAGACAATATTGTTAATAGCAATAATAGCGGTGATATTTCAAAAGATCTATTTATACGATACAACACAGATTATGTATTTTTTGAAAAAGTATATCCACTTTTGCAAAAAGCCGAAAATATACAAATATATCACACAGAAAATCAAGGCGACAAAAAGCTTGTAAGCATTACGCGTGCAAAAGAAGGATATTTCCATAACAACAAATGGGAGCTTGTAAAACCTCAAGTATCCACACTGCCTATACAATATAGCTTGGGTGAAAAAGGCATTACAACTACTAGCTATGATTCTGTAACAACTCTCATGGGATTTAAACCAAAAGTGCTTGATACTTTTTATAAAAACAAACCAGCCATTTCTATAACTGATGCAATCTATTCCATGCAGATTTTATTGCAAGAAGGAGCAGATACAGGACGCACAAGAGGCGTATTCTACAATCTTGCTGTTACACCATTTTTTATTAGCATGCTTTGCGTTATTATCGCATACTATGCTCCACCTCTTGCTCGTTATGGGAATCTTGCTATGCTTGGTGTAAGCCTTAGTGTGCTATCTTTAATTGTATGGGGGATATTCTTTTCATTGGGTAAATTAAATGCTAATGCTATTTTTATACCTGAATTTAGCATGCTTATGCCACTTGGCATTTTATTTGTAATTAGTATTGTGTATTACCGCAAATTAAATAGAATCTAGTGCTATTAGAAAAAATGCCATAAAACAATATAGGCATAAAAATAAGGGTATATTAATTATTTCAAAACATAAAAAAGATAGAATCTAAAATGATAGTTTTTAAATAGTGGGTTTTGCAAAAAAGGGTATTTGTGCGTTTTTTAATTGATTTTTTTTCTAAAGATTCTATAGAAGATAGCCTAATTTTTCCATTATTGAATTGTTCAAAACATGAGGCTTCAATGCTGCGTGAAATCATGTTGCTATATATGCGTGGTGAAAATGTAGTTGAAGTCCCTATTTTTTTAGAAGAAACTTATTATGCAAGAAATGTTGAAGTCCTCCCATATCTAAAAGAGATTTGCCATTTAATAGAGCTTGGTTGGCTTATAACGCAGGATAAATTTGAGAGTTCGCTAGAATTGCGTAATGCTGTTGTTAGCGTTAGTTCAAGTTTCTTAAAGCTTTTGGAGCATGGTCGTCTATTTGATAGCGACATTAAGGATACAATATATAATAACTCCCTTGAATATCTACAAGATGAATGGAAACGTTTGCAGTTAATGCGTCAATACAATAAAATACAGCCCGCATTAAATACCAATCTATCGCAATCATGTGATAGCTATATAAACAATCTTGCAAACATTATTGACACCAATGCAACTAAAAATTCTAAAAAAATAAAAATTAGACAATATTTTCAAAAACACCATTTTAATTACCACGAAAAACTAATTTTTATCTCTATCGCACAGGCACAATATAATGGAGAGTTTGGGCTTTCTTTGCGTGAGCTTATCTCACTTGGGAAAAATGGCGAGGAAAAAATAGTTTTACAGAATCTACTTGCAAGTAACGCAAAGCTTTTAAAAGAAGGCTATATTATATCAGAAGAATCTTTTGCAGAATTATCATTTATGGAGCAAGAATTTTGCATACCACAGCATATTTTTAAGAATCTCATATTTGAAAAAAATATGCAGAAATCCATACTTGAAGATGAAGTGGCAAAAAGCGAAATATTTGATATGATAACGCCAAAGCATGGATTAGATTCTGTAATTTTGCAAGATTTGGTCAAAGAACCTTTAGAGATTTTACTGCGGCATTTAAATCCTAAAGTGCATAAGCTTTTGCATAAATGGGGCATTAAAGAGCATTCTAATATAGATTCCAAAATCTTATTATATGGTGCAAGTGGCACAGGCAAAACCTCAAGTGCCTATGGACTTGCCAAAGATTTAGGCTATAAGATTCTAAGTCTTGATTGCTCTAAAGTGCTATCAATGTATGTTGGTGAAAGTGAAAAAAATGTTCGCAAAATTTTTGATGAATATCGCTTAATATCGCAGACAACAAAAGAAAATCCAATTTTACTACTAGATGAAGCAGACCAATTGCTTGGAATGAGAAATGATATAGCAAGCAACACAAGTCGCATGTATCACCAAATGCAAAATATTTTTTTAGAGCAAATTGAAAAGTTTTGTGGAATCTTAATTGCTACTACAAATCTTATAGATAGCCTTGATTCTGCATTTTCAAGACGTTTTCATTATAAAATATGCTTTAATATGCCAGATAAGGAAATGAGGCAAAAAATATGGCTTTTGCATTTACCCAAAAATGCCGCATTTAAAGAGGATAAAGAATATATAGCAAATAGGCTTAGCGAATTTATACTTAGTGGCGGACAAATAAAAATTATAGTAGCAAATACTTGCTATAAAGTGGCTACACGCAAAGATTTATCATTTAGTCTAAATGATTTTATAGAGGAAGTTAAAAAAGAGCAAAATAGTGCATTTGGAGATTCAAAAAAAATGGGTTTTACACAGCAATAAAGGGTATATATGTATCGTAGTATTATGAAAATAATTTGTTTTTTGACTTTATTTATAATAGGTTGCAGTATTAGCGGCTGTTTTCTTTTTGGTATGAAAGGAATTTTTGATGGTAGTAATTATCAAATAGTAAAGCTTGAGATTGATAATCGCGTAATACTAAGCCCGCAAGAGCTTGCCTATCAAGCACGAGAGCAATTGCAAAGCAACCCAAAAGCATATATTGCAAATTCCTATGATTCCAATATGCAACGACAATCAAGTCGTATTGATGACCTAAATGCAAGTTTTGAGCAGTTAAGACAGCGGAATAATCAAGATGATAATGATGATATTAGCACGCCCGCTGCAACACTAGCAAATATAGCTATGAGGGCAACTTTTAATCTTGATAGATCGCAAGATATGCTATATGGTAAAGCAGGTTGCAATGACTATACCGCAAAATTCTTTTGGCAGGATACAACAAAAATCGTTATCTCTGGTGCAGCAAGCACAAGAAAGCCATGCTCACCAAAAGAAGTAGCAAATTTTCAAGATACTTTGATACGAAATTTCGATGGAATCTATGTTGTAACAAAGCTAAAGAACAGAAAAGGCTATGTGCTTAATAATGGACGCATGAGAATTTATATCAAATAATTACCCTATAAACACATTCAAAATATTAGACATAGCAAAATTATAAAGAGTTTTGCTATATTTATATTCTTTTATAACTTTATCAATATATAGTATTTTATTTTTTATAATTATTGCTTATCTAATATTTATAGATTAGAACAAATTATTATGATGGATTATAAATGGTAGAAGGAAAGTTAATGAACGCTTTATAAAGAAAATAACAAAATAATTATTATCAAACAATGCAAACTAAAATTGCCATATTGTTTAGAATCTAGCATAGAAACTATTACGTTTGCTTTTTCTGTGCTTTGCTTTGTTCGCTAACTCTTGCTAGCTCATGATAATTTAGAATCTCTACCACTTTGGGTGGGTGCAGGGCTTGGGGGTGCATTTTAAGAATTTAGAATCTAGTTGCTTAGATTCTAAGTTTATTTCAGAATCTAATTCAAAAAATCTCCTTTTGTTTTAGAAACTAGCTCATCGTCATTGCGAGACTTGCGTAGCAAGGCGTGGCAATCCATAAACAATACAAATAGCAAAATAGATTTCAAACTAGATTCTAAAAATATAGATTCCCACAGGGCTGTAGCTTCTTGCAATAACGATAGACTAGATTCTAAAAAAGTGGATTGCTTCGCTAGTGCTCGCAATGACAATGGGATAGATTCTAAAGCATATTTCAGAATCTAGTTTTTAGATTCTAAGTTTAGTTTCTATGTTGCTCTAGTCCAAATGCGGCATCTAAAATCGTTTGCTCATCAAAGGCATTACCAATAAATTGCATACCAATAGGCAATGGCTTTTTAACCACTGGAATGCTAATGGCAGTTAGTCCCGCAAGATTCACACCAATTGTATAAATATCGCTTAAATACATTTCAAGTGAGCTTTTTGTGGCATTAAAAGTTGGGGCTACATTTGGAGCCACAGGAAGCAAAATTACATCACAATCAGCAAAAATATCAAGATATTGTTGTTTGATTAGTTGTCTAACTTTTTGCGCTTTAAGATAATATGCGTCATAATATCCACTACTAAGCACAAATGAGCCAAGCAAAATTCGCTTCTGCACCTCATCGCCAAATTGAGAGCGTGTCTCAAAATATAAATCTTGTAGATTCTGTCCCTCTATGCGATGTCCATAACGCACGCCATCAAAGCGAGCAAGATTTGCACTAGCTTCAGCCATAGCAATAATATAATATGAACTAATGTGATGTGTGGTCTCAAGCATTTGCTTTTGTATAATGCTATGCCCCATATCCTCAAGCGTTTTTATAGTCTCATAATACGCATTTTGCACGGCTATATCAGCCTCTTTCACAAAGTCTTCTAATATGGCAATTTTTAATATTCTCTTAGCATTAAGCTTATCAAATGTTCTTGTTGGAGCAAGATTTGCACTTGTGGAATCTTTTTTACACACTCCACTTATAATGTCAAGCAAAATGCTTGCATCTTCTACATTTTGAGTGATTGGACCAATTTGCTCTAAGCTTGAGCTATATGCCACTAAACCATAGCGTGAAACGCGTCCATAAGTTGGCTTTAATCCCACTACACCGCAATAGCTTGCTGGCTGCCTAATGCTACCTCCTGTATCACTGCCTAAGCTTGCTATTGCTAGATTTGCAGCAACTGCAGCAGCACTTCCACCACTTGAGCCACCTGGCACTCTACTTGTATCGTTTGGATTCTTTGTGCGACCATAGCAGCTTTTCTCTGTGGTGCTACCCATACCAAATTCATCCATATTTGCCCTACCAAACGCACACATATTAGAATCTTGCAACTTTGCAATAGCGGTAGCATTATATGGTGATACAAAACCATTAAGAATTTTACTCGCACAAGTTACCTTAGAATCTTTTACGCAAATATTATCTTTAATTAGTATTGGAATCTTGCCTTTATTGCATTCATTTAATGTTGGAATTTCTATATAGGCATTTAGCTCTTGCTGTGCTTTAATGTCTTTTATCAATTGCTCTTTATATGATTCTATTTCATTGGCATTTAGTGCCATAGCTTGTTTAAGTGTTAGCATATTATTCCTTTATAAAAAGATGAAATTATAACAAAATTTTAATAATTAACCATTTGTCGTTATGTGCTTTTTGTAAAATGCGGGATTTAGAGTCTTTATGATAGTGTTAAGATTATTTAATACATAATCTCAAATATATTTTAAAAATGATGAATAATGTAACGCTAAGAATTTGGATGTAGATTATTTTTTTCTTAGTATGACTTTATCCCCCACTTTTTCTACATCATAATTTCTTAGCTTATTCAAAGCACCAACACCACCCGCAGCCACCGCAATGGCAACTGCTGTAGTGGTTGTACCTAATCCTAATACCCCAACTGCTACTGGAGCAAATGCTGCTACTGGAGCAGAGCTAATACCGCCTGTTGCTGGTGCCGCAAGAATTGATACAACCGCCACTGCGATAGCACCTATTGCTATAGCCCAAGCTACTTTGCCTGTTGTTTTGATTTTTATTACTTTTTCACCAAGTGAAATCTCAATCTCAATACAACCATCACCTCTCTCAATAGCTGCTGCCAATTCTTTTTCACTACTTACTACCATTAGAATCCCCAAAAGTTAAAATTAAGCAAATATAGTAATATATATATATATATATA
>X347_Brown_Bear__coassemble_1397_pt1 | contig 26925 bp, 20 predicted proteins | sample X347_Brown_Bear__metabat2_high_PE_010 | metagenome-assembled genome bin X347_Brown_Bear | reverse complement strand
AATACGCTAGCACTTTATTATAATACTCCTCATCTATTTTGCCACCATTAGCTTGGTAAATCTCTGGGTCTAGCTGGCATATTTCTTTAAATTGCCAGAAACTTGGCTCTAAATAAAAAGAATAAGGCGTATAATAAAACACTATTAAGATTATACTTCCAAGAAATGTAAGAAATTTAGAAATTTTCTTTTTAGATTTAAAAATGATTCTATAGATAAATTTAAATATAAAATAGGAAAGGATAGTGGATACTGAAAATAAAAATATTATATAAAACATTAGACTACCTTTTTAGATTCTAAATGAGAATTAGAAGTATAAACCTCATTGATATTTGCTTCATTTGTATCATCGCAAAGACTTAATATAAGCATTTGAGCTAATGCTCCACCTAGTGAATGCCCTACTATATTAAGAGATTTGGATTGTTTTAGATTGGGGTATTTTTCTATACATTGCTCATAGAAGTTCAGCATATCGTTGTAGTAGTCAAAAGGAATCGCAGAATCAATAAATAAATGCCAAAAATCAGCTTCTACATAATCTTTAGAATCAAAGCTACCTCGTATGGCTAGAGTGTAGCTCATATAGCCATATTTATTGGTATAACTTTTTTCTTTTGTTTCACTATGGATTTGGAGTTTCTTTTCCCCAAATAAACAAGCGTGGAAGCCTTGAATCTGTTTATTATTCTTTGTATCAAGTTTAGGATAGAAATCTAGTAAGTCGTATTTGTCAAAGAATCTTTTAGCTTGCAAGGGGGCAAAGTCGCCATTGAGTGTGCCTACTGTTTCAAAATCTTTGTCCCATTTATCCTTTCCCACAACATTATGTTCCACATAATCACTATCCATAATATCAATAAGAGTAATTTCTTGTGTAACAGGATTCCCATTAGAATCTGTCTTATCTTCACCTTTTTCATCTTTTAACACAACGAATAGTTGATTGGTATCGCTTGTCATTAAATCATAATATCCATAGGCTGCCCAAGCAAGTTCTGCATTATCTCTTAATTTTTGAATCTGTTGTTTATTATTCATTTTTTACTCCTTTTGAAGCTACATCAATACACTGCAATTTTTCTTCATTCCAATAAAAACCACTTCCCTCATTGCCATCTAGGTAGTAGCGATTTGTTCGCCAAGCCACCGCTAAATACATACTCTTTATATTATTGGAATCTAATATATATTTTTCCTTTGGTGCTTCACTTGCCATTTTGTTTATTGCAAGCTTTCCCTCCAACGATGTTTCATCATATTCTTTTAAATATTGATGATAAAAAACATACAAAGTGATTTCTCCAATTCCTCTTGAATAGTGTTTAGTACGTGGAAAGTCATCTATATCGCCTAGCTTTTTGTTGAAATACCTTAGAATCTTATTATATTTTTCCTCATTATTTGGAAGCATATTTAATTCACATATTTTTCTAAATTGCCAGAAACTCGGCTGAAAAGAATAAGGCACAAGCCACCCCCAACCCCACACACAACCACTAAACAACAAAGCAACACTAGATAATATTATAAAGTTTAGAAATTTTTTCATTGTATAACTCCTTTAGAATCTAGATTCTATAAAAACGAAGTTGCAAGAGATAGCAAACAAAGATGAGTTTGTCGAAGTGAAAAATGTAGAGCTAAGAGAGGATGTGTATAGCTTCTATAATGAAAGTGGCTTTAGATTTTCTGCTGATAGCTGGATGTGGGAGAGTGAGGATGATGAGATATGCCTCGATAGTGAGGCAGAAAAAGAGTGGGCAAGGATCTTAAAAAAGCTAGCAAAAGAGTGCGCAAAAAGCATAGAAATAAATGGCGATAGAATCTATCTTTTTGGCAAGAATTTTATAGAAAAATCCAATGTGAAATATGAGTATTACGACACAAAAAAGCGTGTGAGCTACCCTGATTTTATCTTCAAAGATAAGTGTAATAGGGTGCATATTTTTGAGGTAAAAAGCGTGAATAAAAGCAAGGGGCAAATGATAGAGAGTAATGAGTATAAGGAGAAAATAGAGAGGCTAAAAGTTGCCTATATTAGGGCGAGTAAAAAGATAGGAGAGGAGATAGAAAAGCAGAGGAAAAAGGGGGAATTGAGGACGCAGGGATATGGCGGAAAATCTATAGAATCTAGGACAGAATCTGGTGAGGCTGGGCGGGGGGATTCTAGGGCTTTTAGCAAGCGAGATTCTAGTAGCGGGCAAAATTCTATCAAACAAGATACTAGAGTGCGGGGCTATGGCATAGAATCTAGTATGGAATCTATGGTGGATTCTAGGGATACTAGTGAGGTGGCTAGTGTGGATTCTAAAGCTTCTATCGGGGCAGTTAGCGAGGATTTTGGGACTTATAGTGGGGATTCTATCGGGGGCAAAATCACAGGCTATATCTTTTATATCCCTATAAAAAGGGGCGATGAGTGGGATATATGGTGCTGTGAAAATGACAGAGTGCAAAGCGAAGATATGATAAATGAAGATAGATTTAAAAGATGATTAGAGAGAGGATAGGAAACTAGAGGCTTTTTAGCTTTTCAAAAGCTCAAAGCAAAGCTTCTTTAGAATGGCAAGGGCTTAGATTCTTAAGAAAATAAATCTTAGTGCTTTGTTTTAATCTATTATTTATTCTATCTATGGAATCTTTGGGTTTCACTCTCCAAATGGAAGTAATTATTAAATATTACTAAATCTATTGAGATTCTATAAATTCTAAAGTCGTTATGGTTTTCTTTATAAATTAAAGCTAGTTGGTTTAGAATGTATTTTGTTTTTTATTAGTTAGCAGACTTTGGCTAAGGCTTTTGCCATATCTTGTGATTTAGCGTAAACTTTGAAATATTTTTGTGTGAATTTAATCTTAAAATCTACTTCATATTGCATTTTTCTTACTATCACTTTAGAATTCTTTAGCATTAAAGTCGTTTTGTATTTTTGGCTATTAATTGATAGATTTTTGCTTGCAATGCTTCCTAAAGAGATTTTAGCAGGGTGCTTTATTCTACGCTTTAATACAATTATTATGAAAATTCTAACTTAACACACTATAAGGCAGGGTTAATATAGTAAGCTTTGGTGTCTGCTTTGATGTTATGCCTACTTCTTTCAAGTGCTGTGATTTATTTGCAATTTATTAAGTTGTAACCCCTGCTATAAAGTAATGTTTATCCATTATATTAAAAATGCTGCAATAATGCTTGTGTAACTTGTTTGGTGGTGGTTTGTTTATTGTGTTATTTTTATTTTATCCTTATTTTGCTTTATTTTTTTGTTTTTACTCTTGACAAACACTAGGTGTAATGCTTTAGAATTTCATTTATAGAATCTAGCGTGAAGATTTAGCGTTTAGATTCTATGGATTGCCACGCCTTACCTAACGACAAGGCTCGCAATGGCGAACTTTCTAGCTTGATAGAATCTAGGGAACTAGATTTTATAAAATCGTTAGAATCTAAAAAGCTAGATTCTATTTGGCTTTAGAATCTTGGTCGGCAAGATTTTTAGTTTTTTAGAATCTAAGCTTTAGATTCTAAAAGATCCTAGGCATTCTAAGATTGTGCGGGCAAAATCGGGGCTTTCAAGCGAGGATTGAGAGAGCGACTGCGGTGCGTAACCAAAAATCCGAGCAAGATGCAGTGGCGAAGCCACAAATCCACACTTGTAAATCGCCGATTTATCGCTTAAAGCTTAGATACCAAACACAATTCTAGCATTCGCGGTATTGCTTTGCGGGCTTTAGCCTCTTTTCTTGGTAGGAGTTACCTCAAGCGGTAATGACTACTAAGAAAAGAGGCTAATCGTGCGAATGATTACCAGAAGGTGAATTGACTACAACATAAAGGAGACAAAATGTTACTCAAAGACAACCTCACCCAAGCCCAAAGCGGGCAAAAAATCACCGCCACAGGCTACGCCGTGGCACATAAAGATGATAGCTTCAAGCCCTTTTCTTTCACGCGGCACGCGTTAGGCGAGGGCGACATACTCATAGAGATTCTGTATGCGGGCATTTGCCATAGCGACATACATTCCGCGCGCAGCGAGTGGCACGAGGGCATTTACCCTATGGTGCCCGGGCACGAGATAGCTGGGCGCGTGGTAGCTGTGGGGAAAAATGTAGAGAAATTCCAAGTGGGCGATTACGCGGGGGTTGGCTGTATGGTGAATTCCTGCGGGGAGTGCGAGGCGTGCAAGAGGAGTCAAGAGCAGTTTTGTCAAAGCGGTATGGTGCTGACCTACGACTGCCTAGATAGATTCCACGATAATGCCCCAACCTATGGCGGCTACTCTAATAACATCGTAGTCAGCGAGAAATTCGCCGTGTGCGTGCCTAAAGATGCCCCGCTAGAAAAGGTCGCCCCCCTGCTTTGTGCGGGCATTACCACTTATAGTCCGCTTAAATTTAGCGGGGTAAAAAGCGGCGATAGGGTCGCGGTAGCGGGCTTTGGCGGGCTAGGGCTTATGGCGATGAAATACGCCCTGCATTTGGGGGCTGAAGTAAGCATTTTTGCCCGCGATGAGAGGAAAAGGCAAGAGGCTCTAAGGCTTGGAGCAAAGGCTCTGTATAGCAGTCCTAGCGCGTGTAAGGAGAAGTTTGACTTCATCATCTCTACTATCCCCACGGCTTATGATGTGAATGCCTACATAGAGCTGCTACGCTATGGCGGGGAAATGGCTATCGTGGGGCTGCCGCCCGCGGAAGTGAAGGCTTCCATAGATGTTACCCGCCTGCTCTTTAGCGCGGGCAAAAAGGTCTATGGCTCGCTCATTGGCGGTATGAAAGAAACGCAAGAAATGCTAGATTTTTCGCTCAAACACAGAATCTACCCCGAGACAGAGATTATTCGCGTGGGGGATATAAACACTGCGTATGAGAATCTCACGCAAGGCAAGGCAAACTTCCGCTATGTGATTGATATGAGTAGCTTGGAGGGGTGAGGGGGCTAGAACTTTAGCGTGGCTTGTTTGTGTCTTGTATTTTGTTTTGGGGCGCGCTTGTGTGTTGTGGCAATCCTATGATGTAGGCGATATAGGCAGTCAGATTCTTTGAAAAGCTTGGGTTTTTATAGAATCTAAGGTAGATTTTTGAGGTGGATTCTATACATGAAGGTGGTGCAAGGGCTTTGAAAGATTGATGTTTGTTGAGTAAGACAAGCTAGCCCTAAAATGCTTGAATGAGATTTCAGCCATGCCCTAGATTTTAGTAAGCTAAGATTCTAGGCATTTAGCCCACAACGCATAGCAATCCTTTTTGTGCCATGAGAGTGTAGAATCACAAGAAGCAGCAAGCACTAAAAGATTTTTAAAATTAGAATCTTTAGCTACAATGTGCGGATTTTACGCAAAAGAACTTTTTAGCATAAAAGATTCTAAAGCCTAAATTGGCTATATTATAATCTGGCAATGGTTTAAGCTTGTCCATTTAGATTACGGCAATAAATTCTAAAAAAAGCAATTCCTTTATAATAAAATAAGCAAGATTTAAAATATATCAAGTTTTTACATAGAATCTTAAATGTAGCTTAATAGTAGATTAATAATCTTGTTAGACGCATTTTAAAGAAGTAAAAATATATTTCTGTGTTTAGAATCTTATTTTATAAACTTAAAAAAGTGTTAAAATTTATCATATATTTCACCATAAATTTCTTGGAATAGATTAAAACTAAAAGAGAGTATTCTTAAATTGCCTTGCTTTGTCATACTAAAACCTCATCTTATAAACTTAAGAAAAGGCATATAAAGACACTTCTAATTTGCTTAATATAACAAAAAGTAGGGCAATATGATAAGCAAGAATTTAACTCTAAAAACTTCATGCAATCAAAAAGGATATAAATTTATAGAGATAGTAATCCACTAAAATTTGCAATTTTTAAACTTAATATATAGAATCTAAAAAGCATATTTTAAACTTTCAATGACTTCATATTTTTAGATATTTTTTGTAAAATTCTTGTTATAAAATAATTAAGGACTATTTTGGCAAAAGTATATTTTAAAACCTTTGGTTGTAGAAGCAATTTATATGATACTCAAGTAATGATGAGTAATATTGGGATACACAATATAGTTACAAATGAAGAGGAAGCAGATACAATAATAATTAACTCTTGCACAGTAACAAATAAGGCTGATAGGGAAGTGCGTGGATATGCGCGAAAATATAGCAATGCTGGCAAACGCGTAATTTTTACTGGCTGTGGGGTTAAACATTCTGGAGAAATGCTCTATAATAATGGGCTTGTGCATGGGGTATTTGCACATAGCCATAAAGAAGATATTGAGAGTATGCTATCAAGTAAAGAGCGCATTTTTTTGCCAAAAGAAAAAATACAAAAGCATATTGATTCTACACTTTTGCCAAAAGTGATTGGTAAAGTTAGGGCATTTATTAAGATTCAAGAGGGTTGTAATTTTGCTTGTAGCTACTGCATTATTCCTAGCGTGCGTGGAAGTGCAAGAAGTTTTCAAGAAGCTCATATTTTAGAGCAAATACGACTTTTAGCGCAAAATGGAGTTACAGAGATAATACTAACAGGCACAAATATTGGTAGCTATGGAATTGATACAAATACGCATATTGCCACATTAATACAAAAGATTCACGATATTAATGGGATTTTACGCATACGACTTGGAAGCCTTGAGCCAAGTCAAATTGATTCTAAATTTTTAGAGATTTTGTCGCTGCCAAAGCTAGAGAGACATTTGCATATAGCATTACAACATACAAGTCAAGAAATGCTTACAATAATGAATAGAAAGAATACTTTTGTGCGTGATTTAGAGCTTTTTAATAATATTGCTAAAAAAGGATTTAGTTTAGGCACAGACTATATTGTAGGGCATTATGGAGAAACACAAGAAATTTTTGATGAAGCAATTTTGGGATTAAAGCAATTGCCTTTAACTCATATTCACCCATTTATTTATAGCCCAAGAAATGGCACAAAATCCGCAAAGAATTTACAGAATCTAATACAAGTAAAAGGCGACATAGCAAAAGATAGGTTAAAGCAAATTACAAATATTGTAGAAGATAAAAATAAAAAATTTAGAGAAAAATGTGAAAGCAAACTGCATGTATTAATCGAGGGAAAAAAGGAACTAAATACAAAAGATTCTATACTGCAAGGTAGCTATTTTGTGGGTTTTGATCAGTATTTTAATAGAGTATTACTGCCAATTACAAATGATATGGAGAATCTAAAAGGAAAATGGGTTTATGTCAAAGGCTATGATATTGTTAATAAATATAATGTTGCATATAACTATGAGGTGTGCTTATGATTTTTGGCATAGATTTTGGATTGAAGCGCATTGGCATGGCAAAGCTTTTGCAGGGAATAATTATACCCATGCCAGCAATTATGCGTAAAAATCGTAATCAAGCAAGCACACAATTGCGTAATGTGCTTATGAAGCATTGCGATAGATTGGAGGATATTACACTTGTAATTGGCATACCATTAAATGAATATGATAAAGATTCTAATGAAAATCCAGAATATATAGTTATGAAAGAACGAATTAGGCATTTTCTTAGCTTGATAGAATTTTGTGGTAAGGTAATTTATATTGATGAGTCATATAGCAGTGTTGAGGCTAGCAATAGGCTAAGTGATAGAAATTATAATAAAAGAAAAAACGCTAGAAAAGATGGAGTGTTAGATAGTATTAGTGCCTGCGTTATTTTAGAGAGATATTTAGAGCAAGAAGAAGCAACGAGGAATAACAAAAATGAAGTTTCACAATCATAGAAACTAAATATATGCCACTATATATAATCCAAACAACAACTTAGAATTTGTTTTTCTGTTTTTTGGATAATTCTATTAATTTTTTGATACAATTTTACTTTTTTAGGTAGGTTTATATGCAGGGTAAAATTCTTGGTTTAGGTGTGATTCGTGGTGATGATGGCAATAGATACTCGTTTGAATTGGGTGATATTGAGAATTTGAATGAATATAATCCTCAAAAGCTTGCTGGGTGTCAAGTTGATTTTGAAATAATTGATGGTAAGAGGGCAAGGGATATATTTTTAATCTTGTCTAATTATAATTATAGAGTTACAACAGATGGTGTAGAACATATTCGCATAATGTTTTTAGTTTCTATTGTGCTTACTTTATTTGCTGGATTTATTGGTTTTTTGGGGACATATCGTAGCGATTTTGCAACTCAAATGTTTTTCAATGGAGTTGCATTTGCATGCTTGTTTACTGGATGTGTTTTTGTGTTTATAGCTATAAAAAAACTTAGTGGTATAAGTGCCAGTAAGACACTATATAGAAAATTAATAAATTGTCTTTTTTCTTTTCTATTATGTGTTGTCTGTGCCTGTATCACTTTTTTTATGCTTGTAAATTTTAATTTTAATATTAAAAAATTTTTATACCCACTTCTTCTTCCATACTGTGCTGCATTTGTGGCTACTATTATATTCTTATTATGTGTTGTTAGGGAGTTATCCTTTGTCATGCAGCAATGGACAATACTTTGGGCATTTTATTTTATTGTTTTAGGAGTTTTCACGCTTTCAATTCTTATTGGTTTTCTTTTTTGTTTAATTGGATTGATTTTGCTAATAATTGGATTTATGAGATTTAAAGAAATACGCATACGAACGGAATATGATAAACTGCCTTGGTTCTAGCTCCTATGTGATTTTTTGGTTATAAAACTTATAAGGTAAAATGTGAAGTATAAAGTAAAATCTACAAACCACAAACAAAGCAAAACACCACATATTCCCGTGCTATTAGAACATGTAATTGATACTTTTGATAGAATCTTTATGCAAGCACACAAAAACTATATACAAAAGATTCCATATAAAAATACTAAGCAAGTAATTATAGATTGCACGCTTGGCTTTGGCGGCATGAGCAGTGCGTTATTAAGGCGATATGATAATTTGCATATTATTGGAATTGATAGAGATATACAGGCATTAGAATATAATAGAGAGGCTATGCGTGAGTTTGGCAATAGATTCCAAATGAGGCATGGGGATTTTGGCACAATGCTACCAAAAGTTATAAAGGAAGTAGAGCAAGAGGGAATGGAGCTTTGTGGAATATTGGCTGATATTGGGGTTAGCTCATATCAGCTTGACAATCACAAGAGAGGTTTTAGCTTTCATTCAAATGAGCTTGATATGCGTATGGATACAACACAAACTTTGCGTGCCGATACAATTGTAAATACATATAGCAAATATGAACTTGAACAAATTTTTAGAGATTATGGCGAAATACGAGAATACAAAAAACTAGCACAATTAATTTTACAAGAGCGTAAAAATAAGACATTAACAAGCCAACATTTACAAAATATAGCTTTGCAAATACGCACTAAAGGCAAAATACACCCAGCAACGCTAATTTATCAAGCATTGCGTATTGTGGTTAATGATGAGCTAGGGCAACTAAAAAGCTTGCTTGATACATGCAAAGATTTACATGAAGTAATGCTTTGTGTAATTTCTTTTCATTCGCTAGAAGATAGAATGGTAAAAGATTCTATGAAGCAATGGGCAAAAAGCTGTATATGCGATGAAGCTAGCTTTAAATGCACTTGTGGTAATAACCATGCAAAAGGATTTTCACTATACAAAAAACCACTAATAGCAGATAGCAAAGAGCTAGCAAAAAATAAACGCGCAAGAAGTGCAAAGCTACGTTCTTTTTACTTTATATAGAATCTAGCAGTTTTACTAAAGTATGTCAAATAAGCAAATAGCAAGCTATCTCATATTCATTATGCAGAATGTTTGCCAAAAATTTTGCTATAATTTTTCCTTTTATTAAATTATTAAAACTTTGCTTGATAAGGAAATCCCATGTTTGAAACATTGAGCAGTGGTTTTCGCAGTGCCATTAATAAAATTAGATTCAGTGATGATGAAAAGGCATTGGATAAAGCCCTTGATGAACTAAAAAAAACATTGCTTAAAAATGATGTATATCATAAAGCTACTAAAGAAATTTTGCAAAAAACAAAAGAGCAAACAAAGCTAAATGGTATTGGTAGAGATAGCTTTTTAAATTCTTTAAGCAAATCACTTTTAGATATTTTAGAAGTTGGTGGAGTTTATGGATTTACTTATGCTAAAAAGCCACCAACAACCATTCTTATGAGCGGCTTGCAAGGAAGTGGTAAAACTACAACATGTGCCAAACTTGCAAATTATCTGAAATCTCGTAATAAAAAAGTATTGCTTGTGCCTTGCGATTTGCAACGTTTAGCGGCAGTTACGCAGTTAAAAACATTAGGAGAACAGATTGAGACTGAAGTATTTAATTCAGATTCTAAAGATCCAATAATGGTAGCAAAAGAGGCTATGAAATATGGGGAAAGCGGGCAATTTGATGTTGTGATTTATGATACTGCTGGCAGATTGGCAATTGATGATTCTTTAATGCTTGAGCTAAGTGAGATTAAAAAAGTATTGCAACCTCATGATACTTTCTATGTAGCAGATGCACTAAGCGGGCAAGATGGAGTTAGAACAGCACAAGCCTTTCATGAAAAAATTGGCATTACAGGTGTTATTTTAAGCAAATTTGATAGTGATTCAAAAGGTGGAATAGCGCTCTCTATTGCATATCAGATTGGGATTCCATTGCGTTTTATGGGTATGGGGGAAAAGATTGCTGACCTTGATTTATTTATGCCTGATAGGATTGTATCTCGTTTAATGGGTGCTGGGGATTTGACGGGTCTTGCAGAAAAAACCGCAGCCATTATTAATCCAAAAGAAGCTAAAGATATTCACAAAAAGATTAAAAAAGGAACTTTTACTTTTACAGATTTCTTAAATCAAATTGAAAATGTTAAAAAAATGGGGTCAGTAAGCTCACTTATGTCAATGATACCTGGAATGGGAAATATGGCAAAATCACTCAAAAATGTTGATTTAGATAATTCCGAAGAGATTAAAATTATTCGTGCAATGGTTAATTCCATGACACCAAAAGAGCGTGAAGATCCAAGCCTATTAAATGGCTCAAGGAGAAAACGTATAGCACTTGGCAGCGGATTGCAAGTAAGCGATATTAATCGCACATTAAAGCAATTTGATCAAGCAAGCAAACTTGCAAAAAAACTTAGTCAAAAAGGCGGCGTGCAAAACTTCTTAGGCATGCTATCACAAAATAAAATACCGCATTAAAGTAGCTATACATAGAATCTAGAATTTGTTTTTAGCTTATATACTCAAAGGAATGTAATGATTGTAAGGTTAAAGGGCAATATAGAAAAGCTTTTGCCAACAGCTGTAGAACTTGAAGTAGCTGGTATTACTTATATGGTTGAGATTTCATTGCTTACAAGTGTTGCACTGCAAAATAAAACGCAAGCAACACTTCATATAGCACAAATTATAAGAGAAGATTCTAATCTTTTATATGGATTCCAAACACATCAAGAAAGAGAAGTTTTTTTACAACTTCTAAAGGTAAATGGTGTTGGTGCAAAAATAGCATTAATGATTCTATCAAACTATTCTGTGGAGCAGTTTTTAGCAATCATACAAACCAATAATCTTGCAGCGCTTAAAAGTGTAAAAGGCATTGGTGCTAAAGTAGCAGGAAAAATTATGCTTGAGTTAGCAGGCTATACGCAAAGCATGCAAATGCCAAATAATGCAAATGTGCAGCTAGCTCATGAAGCCTTAATTGCATTAGGATTTAAAGACGCTCAAATCACACAAGCACTACAAGGGCTTGATAATGAGATTTTACAAATGCAGCCAAATGATATGGTAAAAGCTATTTTGCAAACAATTGGCAAAAGCTAGTTTTAGTATGTTTAGATTCTATTAAAATTCTACATAGGGGAATTAAATGAAATTAATATATAAAATGGTATTTTGTGGCATTATTTGTGCCTTTTTTATAGGTTGTGATAATAATGTAGAAGAGCATAAAATGAAACAAAAAATAGAAAAAGGCTTTGATGGAGACATTAAAGAGGAGGATATTGCAAAAGGCTTTAAAGGCGATAATACAGCAAAAGAGCTAAGAGAAATTGCAAAAGACGCACAAAAAGAAGAGGAAAAAACACAACAAGATGGAATACAAGAATAATGCAAATATAATTTATCTGTATCGCAGTTTTAAAATACAGCTAAACAAATGAATTATTGCAAATCTGCCTAAGTTTTACAATAACAAATCTAACAATATTAATGGATTTAGAATAAATAGCCAAAATAAAGTGTTTTTAAAAAATAAAACAGAATCTAAAACATGCAATAAGCTTTAATAAAATCTTAAAAATCTCGTGCTAGCATTTCTATTTAATAAATCCAACAAGGAGTATATATGCAGCCACAACATAATGGCATTTATATTGAAAAAAATTTAAAATTCAATTCAAAAAGCGATAATCTACCAATACATTATGATATTTACATGCCAAATGAGAATGCTACACAAAAACCACTTCATACAAATCTATGTGCAGAAAAACCAACTATCATACAAATTGCACATGGCATGGTAGAGCATAAGGAACGTTATAAATGGCTATGCACTGAACTTGCTTTGCACGGCTATATTGTAGCAATTAGCGATCATAGAGGGCATGGAAAAAGCATTGATAATAATCACCCATGGGGAGAAATGACTGGTATTTCTGATACAAAATCAAAAGGTAATGAGAATTTGCAAGATGGCTTTCACAAAGCCATAGACGACCTTTATACTCTAAGTAAAATTCTTTGCAAAAGATTTACACACCATAAACTTATATTGCTTGGACACAGCATGGGTTCTTTACTTTCACGAGGCTATCTAAAAAAGCATGGGGAAGTATTGCACGCACTCATTCTATCAGGCTCTCCTGCATATAATCCACTACTTAGCGTTGGTATAAACATGGCTTTATTGCTACGTGCAATTGGAGCAGATACATGGGGCAGAAAGTTTATTAATAATCTATCTTTTGGTGGTTTTAATAAGGCTTTTGCAAAAGAGGATAAAAACTCACAGCATAGCACAGGGGCATTTGCATGGCTTAGCCGAGATTTAGATAGCGTGCGTGCATATCGCAATGATGAGGCATGTCAATTTATATTCTCACTTGATAGCTTCATTGCACTATTTCGCGGAACTTTATGGGTGCAACAACCTCTTTGCAATGAAAGCAAATTGCAAGATTCTAAACTTCAAAAGCCACCTATTTATATGATTAGCGGTGCAAGCGATTCTTGTGGGGATTTTGGTAAAGGCGTGCAAAAAATCGCTCAAATATTGCAGGATAATGGCTTTCATGTTACATTGCAGCTTTATCCAGAAGCGCGTCATGAAATTTTTCAAGAGATAAATAAACAAGAAGTATTAAAAGATTTGCTAGAATGGCTACATAATCTTAAAAGTTAAAAAAATAGTTTTATATATATCATTTAGTGCAAAGTTAGCAATCCCTCAAATACTTTTGCTACAATTTTGCCTTTGTGATCCCACACCAAAGGCATTGTATGGACTCCTATGAATACAGCGAGCTTTTGAAAAGCCTGCATAATAAGCGTGAAAATATCATTAAGATTCTAAATCCTGCCGCCCTCAAAGCGCGCCTAGCAGAGATAGAGCAGCTAGAATCTAGCCAAGACTTTTGGAGTAATGCTAAAGCCGCCGCCGAAGTGGCAAAGGATAAGCGCAAGTGCGAGCGGATTTTAGAGGGCTTTAGCGCGATGAGTGGCGAGCTAGATTGCGCTAGTGAGCTTTTTGAGCTTGCTTCTAGTGAGGGAGATTCCAGCACGCTGGAGCTGCTTTTTTCTGGCGCGGCGGGGCTTCAAGCCCTAATCCAAAAAGTAGAGATAGAGACTATGCTAAGTGGTGAGAACGACAGCTCTAATGCGATTTTCACCATACAGCCCGGAGCTGGCGGGACGGAGTCTCAAGACTGGGCGAGTATGCTCTATCGTATGTATCTACGCTGGAGCGAGCGGAAGGGCTATAAGGTGGAGCTGCTAGATTATCAAGATGGCGAGGAGGCGGGCATTAAGGGGGCGGCATTTATCGTGCGCGGCGAGAATGCCTATGGCTATGCTAAGAGCGAAAATGGCGTGCATAGGCTAGTGAGAATCTCGCCCTTTGATGCCAACGCCAAGCGGCACACGAGCTTTGCCTCCGTGCAGGTGAGCCCCGAGCTTGATGAGGATATCCACATAGAGATAGAGGAGAAAGACATACGCATAGACACCTACCGCGCGAGCGGGGCGGGCGGGCAGCATGTGAATAAAACAGAATCTGCCATACGCATTACCCACTTCCCCACAGGGCTGGTCGTGCAATGCCAAAACGACAGAAGCCAGCACAAAAACAAAGCCACCGCGATGAAAATGCTCCAAAGTAAGCTCTATGAGCTAGAGCGGCTCAAGCAAAGCGAGGGCGCAAGCGCGCAGGAGAAAAGCGAAATCGGCTGGGGACATCAGATACGCAGCTATGTGCTAGCCCCCTATCAGCAGGTCAAAGACCTCCGCAGCAGCTATGCCACAAGCGACACAGAGGGCGTGCTAGATGGGGATATAGATGAGATTATAGAATCTGTGCTTGTGTGGGGGAGTAGTGGGGAGTAAATCCATACTTATACGATAAATTTTTAACTAGCATGCAGCTAAAATAAGCGGGGATGCAGTTTCTAAAATTTTGTTTTTTTAGATTCTATAAAATGCACCAAAAGCTCTGCACTCGCTCATTTAGATAAGATTCTAGATTCTAAGTCTAATTTAGAATCTAATTCAAAAAATTCTAATTTTATTTCAGAATCTAGCATAGCAAATTCTCTCACAGATTCTAAATCTATTTCAGAATCTAGCCTTTCAGATTCTATGGAAGTTTTAGAATCTCACCCATACAACACAGAATCCACCACTTCCGTCATGAGCTAGCCTTAGCAATAAGTCAAAGCAATCCACAGAAAAAGCAAATATCACAATAGAATCTAAGTTAGATTTAAAAACTATGGATTACCACAGAGACATAGAATCTTGTAATATGGAATCTTATAGTGATGATAGGCTAGATTCTAAAAAGCTAGATTGCCACGCCTTGCAAAGCAAGGCTCGCAATGACGACAAAATAGACTCCAATCTAATTCAGAATTTAGAAACTAGCAATTATTATGTTTTAGTGTGAGACGATAATCTAAATTAGAATCTAAAATAGATTTTTCAACTTTAAAAACCAAATATGATAAAGTTTTTTAGAATCTTTGCTAGATTCTAAAAATTGTTTTTGATAAAAGCTTAAAATAAGTAGGATTTAGAAACTAGACCTCCGTCATTGCGAGACTTGCGTAGCAAGTCGTGGCAATCCACAGATATAATAGATATTTTAGATTCTCTACCACTTTGGGTGGGTGCGGGGCTTGGTGCATTCTAAAAATTTAGAATATATCCTAAAATATTCCTATTGTGTTTCATAAACTCACCTAGATTTTAAGCATATTTTAGAATCTAGACTCCGTCATTGCTAGCCTTAGCAATAAGTCAAAGCTTTCCACAGAAAAAGCAAATATCACAATAGAATCTAAGTTAGATTTAAAAACTATGGATTACCAAAGAGACATAGAATCTTGTAATATAGAGTCTTGTAATGATAATAAGTTAGATTCTAAAAAATTAGATTGCCACGATTTTACTAGCGTAAAATCTCGCAATGACGACAAAATAGACTCCAATCCAATTCAGAATCTAGATTCTACAATAAACAACTAATTAAATTATACTCTATTGAATAGTGCATTAAAATTAATTTATAAACTATAAATAAGTTTCAAAACTTTGATAATATAATTTATTTGCCTCTTGCAATGGCGTTACTATATCTCTAATTGTAATTAAATCTTTATTGTCTATTTCTTTTGCACTATTATATTTCTTTGCTACCTTACCAATAATGCGTAAAGATAGCCCACTTTGCTTAATATCTCTTGCTAGTTTCTGTAGAGATTCTATGTTTTTAACTTCACATACAACTTGCGTATGATTTTCACTAAAAAGCATAAGTTTATTATATGAATTATCAAGCATTATAGGCATGTATTCTCTAAATTCTGCAATAACCTCGCTGCAATCTGCAAGTTCTTTATTTAGAGATTCTAAAATATTCTTTGTTAGGACATTAATGCTAGCATTTCCAACAATAGCCATTTTAGCAAGTGTTATGGCAAGACCGCCTTGTCCTATATCTTTTGCACTTGAGATGTGTCCTGCTAATATATTTTTTCTTAGAATCTCCCAAAGTTTTAATTCAGATTCTAAATCTATATCATGTAATAAACCACTAAGCTTTGCTCCAATAGCTTTTTGAAGCACGCTGCCACTTAAATGTAGCTCCTCATTTATTAATCCAACTAAGCAAATATAGGAATCTTTAGATACAAAATGGCTGCCAATAGCCTTGCTAGCATCATCTAAAAGCCCAACGCAAACAATACTTGGTGTAGGATATATAGCCTCTTGGTTTGTCTGATTGTAAAGAGAGACATTGCCGCTTACCACAGGCGTTTGCAATGTTTTACAAGCTTCTTTAATCCCATCGCAAACTTCTTTAAATTGCCACATAACTTCTGGATTTTCTGGGCTACCAAAGTTTAGACAATCTGTAATGGCTAGAGGTTTTGCCCCACTTAATGCGACATTCCGTCCTGCTTGAGCTACCGCTATTTTTGCACCAATCTTTGGATTTAAATAGCAATATCTAACATTGCATTTTGCACTCATAGCAAGAGCTTTATTTGAGTTGTAATGTTGCAAGGATACAATACTAGAATCAAGCATGCCAGCCCCTTTAATAGTGCTTGCTTTAATGCTGTCATCATATTGCTCATAAATCCATGATTTATCACACATATCTAAGCTTGTAAGCATTTCTTTAAATAATACATTTGCCATAGATTCACTACATGGATTATTTAGAATCTCTTTTGCATTCAAGCTTTTTTGTAATTTTTCGCTATCAACATTAAGGTTAAGCGTATTGCATGATTGTAGATATTTTGGCATTTCAGTAGGACGTAAAAGAATAGGAGCGTTCTCTACAATAGGAGCAATGGGAAGCTCGGCACATTTCTTGCCATGCCATAAAAGCTCCATTTTGCCTGTATTACGCACTTCGCCAACAATCGCAGCACTAAGCTCGTATTTAGCAAAGATAGATTCAATCTCGCTTTCAGCTCCCTTTTTTGCACACAAAAGCATTCTCTCTTGAGATTCTGATAGCATAAGCTCATAAGGATTCATTCCACTCTCTCGCATTGGAATCTTATCAAGCCATAATACCATGCCACTGCCACTTCGACTTGCCATTTCAAAGCTAGAGCTTGTAAGCCCTGCCGCCCCCATATCTTGTATGCCAACTATTAAATCTCGCTTAAATACCTCAAGACACGCTTCAAGCAATAGCTTTTCTACAAATGGATCGCCAATTTGAACGGTTGGTCTCAAGGTTTTGCTAGAGCTATCAAAGCTATCACTACTCATAACAGCCCCGCCTAAGCCGTCTCTACCTGTTTTACTGCCCACATACATAATGGGATTTCCCTCACCACTTGCTTTGCCATAAAAAATTTCATCTTGTTTAGCTATGCCAAGACTAAAGGCATTTACAAGTATATTTCCATTATAACACGACTCAAAATTTGTTTCTCCACCAATAGTTGGTATCCCCATGCAGTTACCATAATGCCCAATGCCCTCTACAACACCATTTAACAAATGAATATGTTTTTTCTTCATATTAGAATCTAAAATATTTCCAAAGCGAATTGAGTTAAGATTTGCTATTGGATTTGCTCCCATTGTAAAAATATCACGCAAGATTCCACCAACACCAGTAGCAGCTCCGGCATTTGGCTCAATAAAACTAGGGTGATTGTGTGATTCTATTTTAAATACCGCGGCAAGATTATCACCTATATCAATTACTCCAGCATTCTCTCCTGGTCCTTGCAATACCCAGCTAGCCTCCGTTGGAAAACCTTTTAGATAAACTTTGCTTGATTTATAGCTGCAATGCTCACTCCACATTGCCGAAAAGATTCCAAGCTCAATAAGATTTGGCTCTCTTTTTAGAATCTCTATAATTTTGTCATAATCTTTAGAATCTAATTTATGTTTTTTTAAAATGGTAGTTAAATTTTCTTGCTTTATACTCCAATCACACATAATTATTCCTTTTATAAAAACGCAAAATCTATTGCAAAATAAAACAAAAATTCTAGCTAAAGATTTCAAGGAAATAGATATGCAAAATTATATTTTTTTGTTTTTTCTATATATTTAAATAGTTTTTTACATTTTTTTGATTAAAATAACAAGACAACCTTTCATATTAAATGGAGTCTATGGTAATGAAGTATATTAAATTCTTTAAAGAGTTGAATAATAGAGATGTTCCTCTTGTAGGTGGCAAAAACGCTAGTATTGGCGAGATGTTTCAAGAGCTTGTGCCAGTTGGCATTAAAGTCCCAGACGGATTTGCGATTACAAGCGATGCATATTGGTATTTGCTTGAGAGTGGCGGCATTAAGGAAAAAATAAAAGAGCTTTTACAGGATATCGACTATACTGAAATGGATGTTTTGCGTAATCGTTGTAGTAAGATTCGAGAACTTATTTTTAGCACTCCATTACCACAAGATTTAAAAGATGAGATTTTTACTGCGTATGATATTTTAAGTAAAGAATATGGCATGGTAGAAGCAGATGTAGCTGTTAGAAGCTCTGCTACTGCAGAAGATTTACCTGATGCAAGCTTTGCTGGGCAACAAGATACATACTTAAGCGTTAAAGGTAAAACAGATTTAGTTCATTATATAAAATCATGCTTTGCATCACTTTTTACACATCGTGCGACAAGCTATCGTGCAGGCAAAAATTTTGACCATTTTAAAGTTGCATTAAGTGTTGGTGTCCAAAAAATGGTGCGTTCAGATAAAGGTGCGGCAGGGGTTATGTTTAGCATTGATACAGAAACAGGCTTTAAAGATGCGGTATTTATTACATCATCATGGGGGCTTGGAGAAAATGTTGTTGGTGGAACGGTTAATCCTGATGAATTTTATGTATTTAAACCAACATTAAAAGAAGGCAAAAGACCGATACTAAAACGCAAACTTGGCACAAAAGATGTGAAAATGGTATATGCTCCAGCAGGAAGCGAAAAGCCTACTATGAATGTAAAAACTACGCATAATGAAATGGAAACTTTTTCCATTACAGATGAAGATGTTTTAACACTTGCAAAATACGCAATAAGCATTGAGGAGCATTACACAAAAGAGGCTGGTGAATATAGACCTATGGATATGGAATGGGCAAAAGATGGGCAAAGTGGCGAGATTTTCATCGTTCAAGCGCGTCCAGAAACGGTGCAAAGCCAAAAAAGCAAAAGCGGTGCAAAAATTGAAAAATTCCATTTTGCAAATCCAAATGAAGAGCGAGAAGTGGTGCTAAAAGGTATGGCTATTGGCACAAAAATTGGCAATGGTAAAGTGAGAATCATTAATAATATTGAGCATATGAATACATTTAAAGAAGGTGAGATTCTAGTAACAGATAATACTGACCCAGATTGGGAACCTGTTATGAAAAAAGCAGCAGCAGTAATTACAAATCGTGGTGGTCGCACATGCCATGCAGCCATTGTAGCACGTGAGATTGGTGTGCCAACAATAGTTGGAGCGCACGGGGCAACAGAGCGACTTTATACAGGTATGGAAGTTACAGTATCTTGTAGTGAAGGTGAAGAGGGGCTTGTATATGCGGGCTTGCATGCTTATGATATAGAATCTATTTCGCTTGATCACCTTGGAGAGACAAAGACAAAGATTTATATGAATGTTGGGGACCCTGCTAAGGCTTTTGGATTCTCTCAAATACCAAATCATGGTGTAGGGTTAGCACGTATGGAACATATTATCTTACATCAGATTCAAGCACATCCGCTTGCACTTATGGATTTGCAAAATGGAAAGGCAATACAAAATCAAGAGATTGTAGAGCAGCTAATACATGGATATGATAATCCTAAAGATTTCTTTATTAAAAAAATTGCAGAGGGTATGGGTATGATTGCTTCTGCCTTTTACCCAAATCCAGTAATTGTTCGCACAAGTGATTTTAAAAGCAATGAATATCGTGGCATGATTTCTGGGGATAAGTATGAGCCTCAAGAGGAAAATCCTATGCTTGGATATCGTGGTGCTAGTAGATATTATTCTGAACAATATCGCACAGCATTTGAATGGGAATGTCAAGCTCTAGCCATGGTGCGAGATGATATGGGGCTTACTAATATGAAGATTATGATTCCATTTTTACGCACGCCAGAGGAAGGCAAAAAAGTGCTTGAAATTATGAGACGCAATGGTTTAGAATCTGGTAAAAATGGATTAGAAATTTATGTTATGTGTGAGTTACCTGTTAATATTATTTTAGCTGATGAGTTTTTGAGTATTTTTGATGGCTATTCCATTGGTTCAAATGATTTAACGCAGCTAACCTTAGGTGTTGATAGAGATGGTGATTTAGTAAGTCATATTTTTGATGAGAGAAATCCGGCTATGCTTGAAATGTTTAAGCAGGCTATACAAGCGTGCAAAAAGCATGGTAAATATTGTGGAATCTGCGGACAAGCTCCAAGCGATTATCCAGAAATTGCAGAATTCTTAGTAAAACAAGGAATTAGCTCTATATCTCTGAATCCAGATTCTGTTGTAAAAACATGGGAACGTATTGAAAAACTAGAAAAAACATTAAATAAATAAGGATGATTAAAATGAAAGAACAAAATAAAAAAAGCTACTTAAGAAAAATATCAGACGCTGCGATTTTAGGTGGTATGAGTGCGGTTTTAGTGGCGGGGCTACTTGGGTGTGATAGTGGCTCAAACGATACAAACACAGCACAGCAAGTAAGCAAAAAGCAAGGCGTTATCGTTACATTGCAAGAGGAGGCTAATGGCAGTTATGTTATTATTGATGAACAGCCAAGTAGCGATGGAGATACAACTATTATTGTTAAAGACAAAGAGGGTAATAAGAGGATATTAAGCAAAGAAGAAGTTGATGCACTTGTAGCCGAAGAGGCAAAAAAAATTGACAATGGCACAAGCACTCTAACAAGTAGCGATGGTGGCGGACTTGGCATTGGTGGGGCTATACTTGCAAGTGCGGCAGGAGCTTTGATTGGTAGCTATATAGGCAATAAATTATTTAATAATGCAAACTACAAGGCAAATGCACAAAGAGGCTATAGCTCACCATCAGCATATCAACGTTCTCAAAATAGCTTCAATAAAACATCAGGCAGCACGCAAACAAGCACAAAGGCAACACCAACAAATGCAAAAAGTGGCTTTTTTGGCGGAAATACAAGCACAGGAAGCAATACAGCTACTTCATAATTTTACTCTGCTTACATTCATTAACAAAATCAATGGGAATCTATGAAACTTTTAGATATAGATAATCCTATCCTTATAAAAATTAAGGATCACTATATGCAAATCTTATATTCCTATCAAAATACCTATACACATTGCCTACTTTTAAGGGGATTGTCATGCTAGAAAATAAAACAGATTCTATAACAAAAGACTATAATTTTTATTTGAGTTGTAGTAAGGAATAGTTAGGAAAACTTTATCGTAATAATGCCATTAAAGAAAAGAGATTAACTAAAAAAATACAAGTTATGAAAAAAGAGATAATGGAAATTGAAAAAATAAATAACTTGATTACAAAAGCAATGACAGCAAAGAATAAAGATATAAGTAAAAATTTAATACCATTTAAAGAAACTAGTTCATATAAATCTGCAATGAAATATAAAGCAAGTTTGTCGCCAAACGAACAACAAAAAATAATAGATGAAGTTAATGATGAGATAATTAGGAATGATGAATGAATCTTTTTAATAAATCAAGCAAATCATTAGAAAAACTAAAATCCAATCCTAAACAACTTTTAAGACACTATTAAAACCAACTTCATTAATTTTTATTTCAATATATGGCAAACACAGTGTTTCTAACTGCTATTTGATAAAATACTATCTTAATTTGTCTTGTTTCAACACTACTAACTTTAAAGCTTATGCTAGATTTAGTCTATTCTCTTACAAAGTATTTAAACATTTAAGGGTTTGCACTTTGTGTCTATTATATTATTTCACCACAATTAAAACCAATATCCTATTTGCAGTCTCTTACTTATTTCATGTTTTTATAATACCTTGCTTCTTTACCGACATAACCAAATATTTCACTTTCATAATATCTATTAATATCCAATTCCTTTACCATCAACGACAAAGCAATCAAACACAATAAATGCAGTAAAATTTGAAAAAAAATAAATAATGGGAGTGTTTGCTTTTAGTTTGATTATGGCATAGATTGCTTTGCAATGCTTGCAATAACAAGAAAACAAATATAAAAATCATTGCAAGTATTAGCAATCCATAGAGAAAAATCATTAAATTTACAAGCTAAAACAACAGAATAAAGACCTAATTAAATGGTTTTCAACGCTGTTGCTTGCAATGACGATTAGTTTTGTTCCTTTTGCTTTGTTTCCTTTCATTACTTGGTCTTTTTCTGTTTGCTCTCCGCCATGAGCTAGCCTTAGCTTGCTAGCGTTTCAATCCACTTTATTAAGGTTTCTTTGCTTCTTATTTGTGGATTGCTTCGACTTTTTTAGCCTTGCAATGATGGCATGCGGTGTTTTATTGTTTCTCTTTGCTTCGACTTTTTGTCTGCCATCCTTAGTTTTGTTTTTTTGTGTTGTGTGTGGTTTGGTTTATTTGTTTTTTATTTTGCTTTTGTCTTTGTGTTGTTTTAGATTCTGTGTTGCTTGGTTGTCTCTCTGTCCTTGGTTTTGTTTATTTACTTGTCATTGCGAGCCTTGCTTGCAAGGCGTGGCAATCCATATTGTAATGGCTTTGCTTGTTATGGTTTTAATGCGTTGTCTTGCTTTGCAATGTTCTGCCTTTTTCTTTAATTGCTTTGCTTTATATGTTTGCTTCTTGCTTTTCATTCCTTGCCTTTTTTCTTTATGGATTGCTTCGGTCGTTTCACTCCCTCGCAATGACGATTAGCGTTTGGTTCTTTTGTCTTGCCTTTTTGTTTGCCCTTGCTTTGTTTGTAATGTTTATTTTTTTCTGGCTTTGCTTTGTTGTTTATTCTCTGTCATGAGCTAGCCTTACTTGCTAGCGTTTCAATCCATATTGTAAGGGTTTGTTTGTTATGGTTTTAATGCGTTTTTATTGCTTTGTGGTTTGTTTTTAGAATCTATAATTTTTTGATACATATAAAACGCGCTTTAAAGTAAAAAAATGTGTAACCTTTTGCAGAAGATTCTGATAAATAACATTTTTAGATTAAATCAAAAAATTTATAAATCATTCAAGTAAAAAAAGCCCTATAAATATGCGTGTTTGCGTGTGCTTAAAAATATAAGTTTTACAAATAAAAACAAAGTTTATATTAAATTAAAGCTGATAAAGAAAAGATTCTATAAGCATTTAAATAATGGCTAGAATATGCGATTTTATAAAATAACTTAGCCACTAAAGGCTGCTAAAGCAAGATATCTCAACCAATCAAAGTGGCATAAATATCTTGCCTATAAACCAATAAATGCTTAGAATATAAAAAGCATAAAATTAGTATGATAGCTTACCAAAAATCATTAACCCGTGATTAGCAGCCCCTACACCATTAGCAAATACATAACCACCACCAACATCAAAGCCCAACACTCTACCTTCATCACTATTGCGACTTTGTCTGTAAGCTTTCCATAAACCAACAGCACTAATTTCTGAATATGTTCCTCCACCAGCTAAAACTTGCACTTCAAAGAGTCTATGATTCATTTTACCAAAAAGATAAACAGTCCATGAATTACCTTGTCCAATAACTGCACCATTTAGAAATCTTCCATAGAATCTTGTTCTATCGTTGATTGAAAATAGCTTTGTTGTTTGCTCTGCAATTACGCCTCTTGCACCGCCACCAAAGCTAATAGAGTAAATTTCATATTGCTTGCCAGCTTTATTTGTGCCATACCGAACATATTTTACTTCCTCATCAGCTGACACAAAGCCTAAGAAGTTATCTGATGCTTTGTTATTGTTTGCCATATCGCCATATTGGAATGTCAGAGTTGCTGTTGTTATTGAATACCAATTTGGGTTAAATTTATAAGTGTAGCTCCCATTTCCACCTATTTGAAAAACAGGATTAAATGTAATTTTTGTGGTTTTATCTGGTGCTTTTGTATTGATTAAAGCCCATGGAGAAAGTATTATCCCTTTTTTATTATAGTCTGCACCAAATAAAAACACTTCTCCACCAAGCTTTGCTTTACCACTACTAAAATATGGATTAAGCATAGCAAGATCAGAGCCTATTCTACCTGGTAAATATCCGTTATCAAGGAATGAGTTAATGTAGTGTGCCCAAAGTCTATAAGCAGATGTATCCCCCTTAGGATTCCATTGCACACTTACACCTTGTATAGGACCATTAACAAAAGAACTACTGCGAACAATAGTTGAGCCAGTGTCAATATTATAACGTCCAGCTACAACTTTTAGCCCATTATTTTTATACACCATATAAATGTCTGCAACATCACCATTTGATGTATATGCCAAATTATTGAAAGGCAACATACTCCACACATTCCAAATGCCAGCAGCACCCATACCAACATTCCAATTCTCATTTAAGCCAAAATCTGCCATTATATAGGCGTTTAATCCAAGCGAACCGCCATTTGATAAATTGCTGCTATTGCCAAAAAAACCTGCACTAAGCCTACCATGAGTTGTCAAGTCAATTTTGCTTGCCATAAGCCCTTGAGTCATTCCTAGCGACATTACGCACGCAAGCATACCTTTTTTCAACATGCTATTTATAATCTTAACTCCTACTTTTCTTGTAATAATTTCTAAACTATGCTAGGCATAGCGATACACTATGTTTAAAACATTATGCAAGCTGAAATTTTACACTATTTTTCGCAGTTTCAATATAAAACTTATTATATTTTTAACATTTAATCATAATTAGAATATTAAAATCATTATATATGCGTTATAAAATCCATATAAATCCAATTCAATCTTAATCAATATTTTTTACCTTTATAACAATTTGCTAATGGGTTTGCATGTTTTTAGATTCTGATAATAAAGATTCTTTACCTGCAAACAATAAGCAAACAAATACACAAGAAAACAACCATAAAGCACAGCAATCTAAACGCCCCAAACTCATAGGACGACTAGCCACCACTATAATAATGGAAGATGGGCTATGGATAGGATAAAGTATATTGAGGAGAAAGTATGAATATTACAGAATAGATAGAAAAAATCCTAGAAAAACGAGACCACTTTGTGCTTCCTAGTGGATTAATCATAAATATAGATAAACACAAAAAGGAAATAAAATTCAATAACAATTCAAAAGAGAATGTCGGCAAATACACAGAGGAATATTCTAAAACCCTCTTAGAAGCTTGGCAGATAATGAAAAACACTCACAAATCCTACAAGCCAATCTATCTAGACCCCACACTAAAAACAGGGCAGGCTTCTACACTATTAGAGTTTAAAGCGTGGAGAGATATGTATTTAAAAGACCCTCCTAAAGGTGCTATTGCCCCTTGGACTAAAGTCGAAAAAGCCTACTATGAATCGTTAAAGACCAAAAGAGAGAGGTATAAATATCTCGTCATACGAAGCGGGATAAGAAGCTCTGTGATAGATATACCCCTAGATGCCATAGCAAATGTAGATGAAAATGGCAAACTCATTAATGAGAAATATGCAGAACTCTATGCAATAGTAGAGGCAAATAGAGGTAATACTCATCTAAGTGATGGATTTTTAACAATGGCAGAATGGGAAATAGCAGCAGGTATGCTAGGGGATATAAAGGGATTTCGCGCACTCAGAGTAGCAGGTTTTACCGCAAGAACATATCAAAAAAGAGTTTTAGTCCATCAATTAGGCGATATTTGGGAAAAAGGCTATTATGGGCATGGTAGCTTTGTGGATGGTCAATATGGAAGTCCATTGCGAGAAGCACAATTTATGAATCTAGTTAAAAAAAATAAAGCCCGATAGATTTGGTATGTATCCTTACATTGATGAGATACTAGGAGTGGATTGGATAATGGATATAAATATGCTAGATGAAGGGTATTTTTTAGATGATAGAGGCAATGTTATAAGATATTTAAACGACCAAATCAAGCAAGGCAAACTCAAAGACCCTAGAGATAAAGATTCCACCAAAGAGAACAGAGAGGAGTTTTTAAAAAATATTGGTGGGAGTTATATTCGGTATGATGTTGATTTATCTAATGATATGAGTGAGGAGGGGGCAAAATTTCGCATGAGTTTTCTGATACTCACCGCCAAACTCAAAGCCATCACTCCCCCTCAAGGCTATCCCAATGCTCCTACTTACTATATCCCAGAAGATTTGGATGAACTCTATGAAGCAGGCAAGCTAGATAAACTCCTAGACCCCAGAATCCCAGCCATGTATAGAGAAACTTTTCCGCAAGAGCTAAGAGATAAAATAGAATGGTATGCTAAAAAACATAATATAAAATAAATATCATAATTTAATAAATTACAAAGCTTTTTAAACCTCAAACAACATTAATAGCATTTTGCAAACGTTTTATAAAACTATTCTTTTTAATTTATACAACCTTTTTTGATTGAAACAAAATTATCACCAGAGATAGATTTGACAAGCAAAAATCGCGATAATCTTAATGTATTTGTATTATTTATGGAAAGCAAATGCAGTGGATTTTACGATAGTTTCTAAATCAAAATCTAAAACAAATCAATAAATTCTTTGGAATCTAAAGG
>X347_Brown_Bear__coassemble_1391_pt1 | contig 28212 bp, 21 predicted proteins | sample X347_Brown_Bear__metabat2_high_PE_010 | metagenome-assembled genome bin X347_Brown_Bear | reverse complement strand
GAAGTATCGCCATTTCAAGCACTAGCGAAGCAATCCACAGAAAAAGCAAACACAATAAATTCTGTAGATTCTATAATTTTTAATTTTTGCCATATGGCAAAATTTTTGATTAATGACTTTAAAATGCTAGTTTCTGAGGATTTTATTGTTTTTTGCTATTGTATTTATCTTACTATTTAGTAAAATAAATACTAGTTTAAATTATCTTACATTTTAGTAGTCTTGCAATTTTAAATAATACTACAGTTTTAAATAATCCTGCAATGCTTTTGCCTTGTTTTCATTTTCACTATATTTTATGCTTTCTGCCATGGCTATTGCAGCACTTTTTGCACCCGATATTGTTGTAAAATATGGAATATTGGCACGCAATACTGCTTCCCTAATAATCCTTGCATCTGGTTTTGCCTTATTGCTGCTTGTATTAATAACCATAGCAATCTCGTTATTTGCAATCATATCATTAATGTGTGGTCTGCCCTCACTCACTTTTAACACCGCGCTAGCTTTTATACCTTCTTCAATTAGAATCTTGTGCGTCCCAAGTGTTGCTACAATTTCAAAGCCCAATTCATAAAGCGTTTTTGCAAGTCCTGCTGCATGCTTTTTATCACTATTACGCAATGAAATAAAAATTTTTCCTTGTTTTGGAAGTGTATTTTTACAAGCACTTTGACTTTTATCAAAAGCAAGAGGGAAATTAGCGCCAATACCCATAACTTCACCCGTGCTTTTCATCTCTGGTCCAAGTAGCAAATCAGCTCCTGGCAGTTTATTGAAAGGAAAAACAGATTCCTTTACACTATAGTGTTTTAATTGTTTGTGAGTCCATATTTTATGCCTCATATCCGCATTATCTAGCTTTTTAGATTCTAAAGATAATGAATAATCTCTAGCTATCACTGCATTATATTTATCATAGAATTTTAGTGCCTCTTCTAAAATGCTAAAATCGCCATTTACAGAATTAGCCTTATTTAAATCCTGCTTATCAATTGCTTTTTTAGCACAGTTCCACATCACCCTTGTGGCGATTTTAGCCAGTGGTAAGCCTGTGGCTTTGCTGACAAATGGCACGGTGCGGCTAGCGCGGGGATTGACCTCTATGAGATAGAGTTCATCATTATATATGGCATACTGCACATTCATAAGCCCCACTACGCCGAGCCTCAAAGCGATTTCTGCTGTGCTAGATTCTATCTCTTGTAGCATAGATTGTGAGATATTCATCGTAGGCAGCGAGCTAGCACTATCCCCGCTATGAATCCCCGCCTCCTCAATATGCTCCATAATCCCGCCTATATACACGCCCTCCCCATCGCTAATACAATCTACATCAAGCTCTATGGCGTATTCTAGGAATTTATCAATCAGCACAGGCGAGCTATCACTCACCGCTATCACCTCGTCCATATACTGCCTAAGCTCCTCATTATCATACACAATCCGCATAGCCCGCCCGCCAAGCACATAGCTAGGGCGCACAAGCACGGGGAATCCAAGCGCGTTTGCCACGCTATATGCCTGCTCCTTCTCATAGGCTATGCCATTTTTGGGCTGCTTTAGCCCAAGCTGGCTTACAAATTTAGCAAATTTCTCCCTATCTTCAGCCGTGTCTATGACCTTTGCACTCGTGCCGATGATCTTTGCATTGAGCTTTGTGAGGGCGTTTGCAAGCTTGAGCGGGGTCTGCCCACCAAAATGCACGATAATGCCATCTGGATTCTCACGCTCAATCACAGCGCGCACGCACTCAAGGCTAATAGGCTCAAAGTAAAGCACATCGCTTGTATCATAATCGGTGCTAACCGTTTCTGGGTTGCAGTTATACATAATGCTCTGCACGCCCATATCAGCGAGCGCAAAGCTTGCATGAACGCAGCAGTAGTCAAACTCTATGCCTTGACCGATGCGGTTTGGTCCCCCACCAATAATCATTACTTTTGGCAATTCAGCTTTGCGCGATAAATCGGCGATTCCGCACTCGCAAGCTTCGTCACTACCGCTTAGGTAGCTCCTCGCTTGCTCGCTTGAAAGCCCCGATTTCTCATCGCAAATCTTGGAATTGCTGGAATCTGCTGGGGATTCTAAAGTGGCGGATTCTGCGCTCAAGGCTCGGTCATTACCCTCAAGGTAACTCCCTTCGCCTTTCGCTTGAAAACCACTAAAATCACTCAAAGATACTGCCGCCTGAGAATCTCGTTGTGTTTTCTCATCGCAAATCTTGGAATTGCTAGAATGTGTTGGGGATTTTGAAGTGCAGTCATTGCGAGAGGCGATAGCCTCGTGGCAATCCACTTTTTTAGAATCTAGTTTAGAATCCATTGCGTTTGCTTTTTCTATGGATTGCTTCGCCCTAGCAATGCTATGGCTCGCAATGATGGAGGGGGTGGATTCTGAAAGTGTTTTAGAATCTAAGGTGCTTGATTCTAAGTTTGCTTTTGAAACTATTGAATCTTTTAGGCTGGATTCTGAAATGGGCTTAAAATCTGCGTAAGATTCTACAATTATTTGAGAATCTGAAAGGGAATATTCTGAATTTGCTTTTGAATCTAGAATCTCGCCTCCCACAATTCTAGTATTTGCGGTGTTGCTTTGTGCAACGCTAAAGCCTTGCGAATGAGGCGCACTTTGTCGTGCGCCGCAGTGAAGCGGGGCTTTAGCGTTGTGCGAATGATTACCCAAAGACGAATTGAAATGCCCTAAAGCTTGGAAATTACCTATTGTTGAGTATAGGTATGGCGTCAAACTCTCAAACTCCGCCGCACAAGTATCCACCTCATTATACTCCCTCACCACACCCAGCCTTTCACGCGCCTGATACACCTCACCCTCGCTAATCTCCATACCCTCATTATCCCGCAGGCACGCTGCTATCATCTTATCGCTAAAGCCATAGCTCTTTATCCGCCGCATTAGCGCGCCTTCAATTAGAATCTGCGAGGTAATGTGAGATTCTGCCTCCACAATTTGGGCGATTTGATGGATAAACCACCTATCAATCCTGCATAGCTCATAAAGCTCCTCCACGCTCATACCCTGCCGCACGCCCTCGGCGACATAGAGCAGGCGGTTAGCATTGGGGCGGCGGATCTCCTTTTTGATAAGCTCAAAATCGCTGCTTATTTTATTCAGCCCATATAGCCCTGTCTCAAGGCTACACAGAGCCTTTTGCAAGCTCTCCTTAAAGCTCCCGCCCATAGCCATCACCTCGCCTATGCTTTTCATACCTGTGGTAAGGGTGGAATCTGCTTGGGGGAATTTCTCAAAAGTAAAGCGCGGAATCTTAGTAACTATATAATCAATGCTAGGCTCAAAGCTCGCGGGCGTGCCGGTAATGTCATTGCTAATCTCATCAAGGGAAAATCCAACCGCAAGCATAGTGGCGACTTTGGCGATAGGATAGCCGGTAGCCTTGCTCGCAAGTGCGGAGCTGCGGGATACTCGTGGATTCATCTCAATGACCGTCATTCTGCCATTTTCTGGGTTTATGGCAAACTGCACATTGCTCCCGCCCGTATCTACGCCAATCTCACGCAGGATTTTAAAGCTCGCATCGCGCATTCGCTGATACTCTTTATCTGTGAGCGTGAGGGCAGGTGCGATAGTGATAGAATCCCCCGTATGCACGCCCATAGGGTCAAGATTCTCAATACTACACACGATAATGCAGTTGTCGTTTTTATCGCGTATCACTTCCATTTCGTATTCTTTCCAGCCTAGCAGCGACTCTTCTATGAGTATCTCGCTTATAGGGCTAGTCTCTAGCCCGTGCTTTGCCACTGCTTTGAATTCATCTATATTATACGCCACGCCGCTGCCCCCACCAGCAAGGGTGAAGCTCGCGCGGATAATAAGTGGGAATCCAATCTCTTTTGCCGCTTCTAGTGCCTCCTCCTCGGTGTAGGCATAGCGTGATTTAGGCAGGTCCATACCAATCTTTAGCATAGCTTCCTTAAACGCCTGCCTATCCTCGCCCTTCTTAATCGCCTCTGGATTTGCCCCGAGGAATTTCACGCCTTCTAATAGCCCTTTTTCGTGCATTTTCATAGCGACATTAAGCGCGGTCTGCCCGCCCATAGTAGGTAAAATGGCATCTACTTTTTCTTTTTTGATAATATCTGCGATGATAGATTCAGTAATAGGCTCAATATAGGTGCGATCGGCAAAGTCAGGGTCTGTCATAATGGTAGCGGGATTGGAGTTGATTAACACCACGCGGTAGCCTAGGGCTTTAAGCGTTTTGACAGCCTGCGTGCCAGAGTAGTCAAACTCGCACGCCTGCCCGATGACAATGGGACCAGAGCCTATGAGTAAAATGGTGTGAATATCAGTGCGTTTGGGCATAAGTTTTTGTATTTTTTTTGTGGAATCTGGCATATATATCCTTCTAGAAAACTATCTTAATTAATAGTATTATACAATAGAATCTTTATTACTTTGTTACTATTGAATTATTATGCAACTCAACATATTGCATATTAAGATACAAAATATTAATAGGCTGTTTAGCTATAATAACCACAATTATGTAAGTAAAATAAATAAATTCTAGCAAAGTAAAACATATAATTTTTTAGAATGAAAAATTAAGAAATAGATATTATAAACAATTAACTAATTGTAATTGTGTGATTGTTTTTTGTAATTAAAAATAGTGGAGTGTAAAAATATCATCTTGAACTTCTAAAAGGTGAAAGTCTATTTTAGAAACTGCTGGGGAATTTGCCATGATAGATTTTAAAATTCTTTTAGAATCTGTGGCAATAGTTTCCGATTTAAACTTAGAATCTAGAATGATAGATTCTAAAATGGTTTTAGAATCTATCTTAGATTCCATTGCATTTGCTTTTTCTATGGATTGTCACGATTTTGCTAACGCAAAATCTAGCTCATGACGGAGTTGGTTAATTCTGAAATGTTTTTAGATTCTATCTTAGATTCCATTGTATTTGCTTTTTCTGTGGATTGCCACGCCTTAGCAAGCTAAGGCTCGCAATGACGGAGGGGTGCTTTCTAAGAATTTAGATTCTAATAATTCTTGCTTTGAGGGCAGTAAAAAAAACTAAAATAGATAGCTTAGGATTATCAAAACATGAAAAGATTTTAGATTCTAAAGCCATTTTGGAATCTACCGCTTCAGAATCTCGCACGACAAAGCAGCTCATACTTTATTTTTTCATTGGCGGGTTGATTACGCTTTTTGAGCTGGCGGGCTTTTATGTGATGTATAAATTTCTTGGGCTGCATTATATCCTTGCTTCGCTTGCTATGTTTGTGCTGGCGAGTTGGGTTGGGATTATGCTTTATAGGCATTTTATTTTTGGGGCTTCTCATTTACGCTCAAGCCTTGAAGTAGGGGCGACTTATCTTATCAATACCATAGGCATAGGGATTAATACTTTGATTTTGTGGCTTTTGGTGGAGTTTGCGGGGCTGGAGGCAATATATGCAAAGGTTGTAGCCTCGCTACTCGTGGCATTTTATGGCTTTTATGCGAGGAAGATTTTTATTTATAAAAGGAGCTTTTAGATGTTTAAGATTCTCAAATCATTAGGCAAGGGGGCAAAAATTGCCCTTATGGTGTGGGTAGTGCTGCTTGTGCTTGTGGTGGCTACCTTTGGTGTGCTGCGCGCTATGAGTAAGGATAGGGTAGATGTGGCAAGTATGATTGTGGAGAGTGAGGTCTCCCCTCAAGTGATAGCGTGTAAGGAAAAATGCAAAGAAATTGGCAATATTGATCAGAGCAATCTGGCGGAGTTTAATGGCTGTGAGAGTAGGTGTGAGAAGATTCACATTACAGAGTATGGTTACCGCGTGAGATTGAAGTTTGATAACCCTATTTTTAGGGCGCATAGAAGCTTTGTTGAGATAACACCTCGTAGTGTGGAATGGAATAGTGGGGCGAGCGGCTTGCACCTTGGCGGGCTTGAGCGTATCTTGCAAGATTCTAAGGATAGTCATTTTGTTAGCATTACCTTAGATTCACCGCTTGAGATTGGGCAGGAGCTTGGCACATTGAGCTATGAGAGCAAAATTTTAAGCAATACTTTAAAATACCCTATAAAAAGGCTTGTTTTAATCTTGGTTATGGGCGTTGGACTTTGGGTGCTGCTTGTGCCTTGTGCGAAGTGGTTTAATACCTTTGAGGCGAAACATCCTAGAAGCAGGCAAGATTCTTTATTACCGCTTTCTCCTAAGGATAGAATCTTCCTTAGTATTAGCGCGCTGCTTATTGTTGCGCTTTTTGTGTTTCAATTTTGGCTAGGATTCCCCGGCTATCACATTATTGGCGATACTTATAATTCCATTAATTTGGCGAAAAACAACGCCCACCCTGTGTTTATCGCCTATGTTATGCAGTTTTTGTATTTTGTCTTTGGCAAGCATTTGTATTATCTCTTTTTGTTTAATCTCGTGCCTTTTTATGCGGGGCTTTTGTTTTTGGTATGGGGATTTTATCTACGCTTCCGCAGTGTGTTTGCTATTTTGCTGCTTTTTCCACTTTTTGTAGGGAATATTTATTTTCAAAATTTCATAGAATACCATAGCTTCGCCCTGCCTATGATGCTCTTTTGCGGCTATGCTATGGTGCTATTTATGCTTCTTGTGCCACTTGCTGGAGTGAAAGCAAAAATAATGTGGTGGGCTATAGGCATAGTATTCTTTTTTGCGATTTTATGGCGGCATAATGCGATTTTTAGCGTGTATCCTGTGAGCCTTGCGCTTGTGTATATGTGGCTTTGTAATCGCGGATTTGAGACAAAAGCATTTGTGAAAAAATATATGCAAGGCATAGTGGCGTGTGCGGTGCTGTGCTTGTGCGTGGTGATTATTGTGCCTAGGGCATTGACTGTGGATGCTGCATACCCTGCCAATCACCCATTTTTGCACCAAATGGCTGCGGCGTGCGTGCCTGCTGATGATTCTAGCTGCTTTAAGCAAGAGTGGTATTATCCAAACAAGGGGTGGGAAGATATTAAGGCTTTGTATAAAAAATACCCACTAAATGCTGATCCTTTTAATGTCTTTTGGGGCTATGATGATGAGCGTCCTATCCCCTATGGCAAGATTGATGGGCTCTATAGCCAGTGGCTCAAATCCATCCTCAAACATCCTGTGAATTTCGCACAACACGAGCTAAGGTTTATTGAGGCAATGTGGATTCAAGAGCCGGGCTGGATATTTGATAGCAAAACCTTGCAGACAAAGGCTACGCACCCGTGGCATAAGCAGGTGGTAAGCGATTTTCCAGAATCTGAACGCAGCATTGTGCTAAGCCCGCTCAAAGAGCGTATATACACGACACTTTTTAATCATAAGATTCTCTTTAATCACGCGTGGGGTGTGGCACTAAGCTTTGTGGTTATGCTGCTTTCCTTTGTGCTGCTTATCACTACACGCAGGGGCGGCTTGCTTACTAGGCAGCTGCTGTGCTTTAGCTTTAGCGTGGGCTTTGCTGGGTTTTTTAGTGCATTATTTATAGCTTTATTTACCCCATTAAATGAATCGCGATATATGACACCAGTTTTGCCTTTAGGAATACTAGCACTTGTGGGTTTTATAGCTTTTGTATGCGATTATTATAAAAGTAGAAAACATGTTACATATAATAGTAAATTGCAATAGAAAGCAAAATTTAATCTTGTCTTACTAAAATAATCTATGAAATGATTTGTAATTTTTATTTATTATGCGTTTTTATTAGCTTCTGGAACATTTTCTAGAATCTTTTTTACAAGTGAGTCTGTGTCTATGTTTAGAATTTCTTCAACTTGTTTAGTATTTCCATGTCGCACAAAAATATCTTCTATCTCAAAGCTTATAATTTTTGGTAGCAATGATATACTTCCTCTCTCTAGCATACCAAAGGCTTGCTGCATAATACATGTGCCAACTCCACCAATCTTATAACTATCACTCATGATAAAAATATGAGTATATTCTTTTAGGCATTGTGTAATCATATTGCTATCAAGTGGCTTAAGGCTAATTAAATCAAGCAATGAGGCATTAATATTGTGTTCTATTAAAAGCGTTATCCACACATCTACCATACGACCCACACCATTACCATATCCAATAAGTAAAATGCGTGTTTTTTCTGTATCTAAATCTTTTGATACGCAATCTTTTATGTCTAATAAGCTATTATAAATTAGTTGCGATTGCTTTGTTTGCAAGCAAGTAAGATAATGTTTAGAATCTCTAAGCATTTGCAATAAGTTTTGACATGCCTGCCTATGTTGTTTGTATAAATTATTATCCATGCAAATAGATTCCAATCTTATAAAGCATGATTCTAGCACAAATTGCCCTCTAGGATATCGTATAGCCAAAGGCGAGCTATAATCCTTAGAATATTCAAGCAAATGCGTAAAAGTGTTATTATCACGAGGGGCGATTAAACACATGTTTGGAATGCCTTGCAAATATGCAATATCAAGTAAGCCTTGATGAGTTTCCCCATCTTCACCTACAATTCCAGCCCTATCAATGCAAAATACCACAGGTAAATTCATAATACATATATCATGCACAATTTGATCAAATGCTCTTTGCAGAAAAGTTGAGTAAATTGCTATATACGGCTTAAATCCTTCTTTTGCCATAGCTGCCATAGATGTTACTGCGTGTTGTTCTGCTATTGCGACATCAAAGAATCTTTGCGGCATTATATCCATTAATTTATCCAAACCTGTGCCACTTGGCATTGCTGCTGTTACTCCTACAATTTTTTCATTTTTTTGTGCCATGCTTAAAAGCGTGTCGCTAAATACTGCTGTTGGGCTTTTTATTGCACTTTTTGAAATTGCCTGCCCTGTATTTAAGTCAAATGGTGCTACACCATGCCATTTTTCATATTTACCCTCAGCAATTTTATATCCTTTACCCTTTATGGTTTGACAATGTAGAAGCACGGGGCGATTTAGCCTTTGCACACTCCTTAATGTAGCAATAACTTCCTCAATATTATTACCATCAATTGGTCCTATATAGTCAATTCCAAATTCTTCAAAAAGTAATCCGGGGGTTATTAGCTTAAAGCTTTCCTCAAAACGTTTTGCAATAAAAGTTGTGCCATTTGGCATTTTATCAACTATTTTTTTAACCTTTTCTTTCATTGATTGATAAAGTGGGCTTGCAATAGTTTTTGATAGAATCTTAGAAATAGCACCAATTGGCTTTGCAATACTCATTTCATTGTCATTTAATATAATGATTACAGGCAATTTTAAATCCCCAAGTTCATTTAATGCCTCATATACTAGCCCAGCACTCATAGAGCCATCGCCTATCATTACAATTGGTTTGTTTGGATCGCCACTAAGCTTTTTTGCCTTTGCTACGCCAACAGCAAGTGATAGTGAAGTGGAACTATGTCCGGCTATAAAATAATCATGCTTACTCTCATATGGGGCTATAAATCCACTTATTCCATTTAGCTTTCGCAGGCTTTCAAAATCTTTATAACGACCTGTAAGAAGTTTGTGTGCGTATGCTTGATGACTTACATCATAGATAAATGGGTTAAAAGTGCAATCAAATACCGCGTGCATTCCTATAATTAATTCCACAGCCCCCAATGTTGAACTTAAATGCCCGCCATTTTTGCTTACAACTTCTAAGATTCTATTGCGAATTATTGTTGCAATTTCTTCTAGCTCGGCTAGAGTTGCATTTGGTAATAAATATCTAATATCTTCGTTATTTTGCAATCGCTTTACTATATTGTTTGAAATGTTTTGCTTGCTATCAATAATGGTTGTATCACTTGGTAAAGATATATTGCTTGTTGTATTTAAAGACTGCTGCATCCATTGTTCCTTCACATTTGCATTTTAGAGAAAAATAGTTTGCTTATTATAGCATGTTAATAAAAATTATAGCTTGTTGTTATGTGTATAAATTATTATGTGATTTATTGCCTTCTTTAACATTATGATATCTATTGTTATTATCTTGAATATATTGTTAATATTAAAAAAATTATGAAAAAATTTTAAAAAATATTGTTTTTCTGTAAATTTTGCTATAATTGAGGCTTGCAATTTTTAAATTAAGAAACGATATTAAAGTATTTCTTTAAATTAGGTTGTGTATAGAATCTTTTCATAGTTTATGTATGGATGGCTTACATGATTTTATTATTTTTTGAATTATTTGGGTTGCTTTAATGCTTTGTTGTTTTATAATTGCACTCTATAGGTATATCTAGCAAAACGAGGAGTATAAATGCAGTTTATTCGTAATATGAGTATCGGTAAGAAAATTAGTATCTTGCTTGTAACAGCATTGGTATTAGGCATGTGCGTGCTTTATTTTATCGTATCTCTTAATTTAGAAAAAAGTATGAGACATGAGGCTCAAAAAACACTTAGTGCTTCTGCAATTCAAGAAGCAAGAGAGATAGAAAATTATTTTAATGTCGCAGGTGGGAATCTTGAGGCTATTACAAAGGCAATACAAGCTGACTGGGAGGAGGGAGTAAGCTCATTAAGTGATAATTCTCTTATGCACTTTCTTGGATACATTGTAGATTATGACCCAGCAATGATAGTAACTTTCGCACAAATCAAACATCCATCTTTTTCTCGCAGTAGAAGAGCAAATCAAAACTTATATAATAGTAATGGCAATCTCGAATTTACATTGATTGACACTGATGAAGAGGAATATGACAAGGGCATTGAGATAGCAAAACAAGGTTTTGTAAAAATGCAAGATGGACGCAATATCTTTGAGGGTATTTCAGATATTAAAGAAATTTATTCCAGCAAAAAGATGGTTGTAACAAAGCCATATCGCATACTTTATAACAATTCGGAAAAATCTGTTGTGGGGCTTATTTTTCCAATTATTTCAAGTGATGGTCAGTCTGTAGGTGTGCTTGGTGTATTAATTGATATTGATAGACTTTCAAAGATTATATTTAATCCTAAACATTCTTTATACGCACATTCAGAACGTTTTCTTGTAAATAGATATAACAATTTGACTTTATATCCTGATACAAAAAAGCTTGGTGAGCCACTAAGCTCTGTTGCAGATTCTAATGCTGCTAAAGAAATTATCGCATTGCAATATAATCCAGACGCAGGTGCTAGGGATAATACTAAAGTTATTGAGATTCAGTCAAAAGATGGGCAAAAAGGTTTAGCTAGTGTCTTTAAATTTGAAGTTTGGGATGATGTTGTATGGACTATAGTAAGTTTTGCCCCTTATGATGAGTTATTAGAGGAGCTTTATGTTGTCCGTTATGCAATTATTATTGTTGTAATTGTGCTTACATTATTCATTGCACTTATTACTATTGGCTATGCTGCTTTATTCTTGCAAAGAGATATTGAAAAAATCTATAATGGTTTAGAGAATTTCTTTGAATTTTTACAACATAAAATTAATAAAGTTAATAGAATTGATATACAGAAAAAAGATGAGTTTGGCAGAATGGCACATAAGATTAATAGCGTTGTGGCAGATATTGAAAATCATAGCTTGCAAGATAAGGCTGCCATTGATAATGTTATAGATGTAGTTTATAGAGTAGAGCAAGGGAATCTTAGTGTGCGTTCAGAAGTGAAACCATACAATCCACAATTAATTAAATTGCAAGAGATTTTAAACAACTTGCTTTCTGTATTGCAAGCAAAAGTTGGTAGTGATATGAATGAGATACAAAAACTTTTTGAATCTTATAGAAATCTTGATTTTAGAAGCTCAATTCCAAATACAACGGGTAATATCGAGAGTATAGCAAATATGCTTGGTGCAGAAATACGAAAAATGTTGCAAGATTCTCAAAATTTTGCTCAAAACTTAAACGATAGGTCAAATTTCCTTGAAGATAATGTATGCAAGCTTACAGAAGGCACTACGCAACAAGCACAGGCATTAACTCAAACAGCCGCATCTTTAGAGCAGATTACAGCTTCAATGCAAAGTATGCGTATGCGTATGAATGATGTATTACAACAAGGAGAGGATATTAAAAGTATTGTTGGAATCATTAATGATATTGCAAATCAAACAAATTTACTAGCGTTAAATGCCGCTATTGAAGCTGCAAGAGCTGGTGAGCATGGCAGAGGCTTTGCTGTTGTTGCTGATGAGGTTAGAAAGCTTGCAGAGAGAACGCAAAAAAGCCTAAGTGAGATTGAAGCAAATGCCAATATATTATCTCAAGGTATAAATGAAGTCGCAGAGACAATAAACGAGCAAGCACAAGGTGTAGCACAAATTAATGAAGCAGTAATGCAACTTGAAAATAGCACGCATCAAGGTGCAGAAATAGCTAAACATTCTCAAGAAATTAGCCAAGCAGTGCATGAAATAGCAACTCAGATTCTAGAGGATGCAAAGAAAAAGCAGTTTTAATATAATTAAAAATTTATAAATTGCTTTGATTGTAGCCTAGCATGCTTTATTTGACACAAACAAGTAATAATAGGCTATAATTGCAGATTTAAAGTTGCAATTATTTTAGGTTTTTCACTTTAGTTGTGGCTTTAAATAGATAAAATATGCACTAATGTAAAGATTATCACTTTTATAGAATCTAATTGTTATGAGTGTGTTTTAAGGATTTGTATGCGTCATTTTATGAATGCTATTGTGTTGGTATTTTCGGCATGTTTATTTTTTATATTTTTACATAATGATAAGATTAAAATCACGCAAGAAGTGCTAGATTTATTTCCTCAAACAGCAGATAAACAAGTAATTGATATTTATCAGAAGTTTGCAAACTCCCGCTACATTCTTGTTGCTATAAAAGGTTTTAGCCAAGAATCTAGAGATACATTGCAAACATTTTTACAAGATTTACAGACATTGCCAAACATAGAAAGCATTGCTACTCGCACTACATCTTCTCCCGCACTTGAGGATTTTCTTGAGGAAAATTATCTCTATACAGCCACACCACAGCATTTAGATAAAGTTTTAACACATAAAGAGATTGAAGATAGGGTAATAAGCGGATTAAAAAATTTTGAGATTCAAACATTAGAAGAAGAAAAGCTTAATACAGGCATAATAGAATCAAATCAAGATTTAATTAACAATAAAAATCAAGGACAAAGCAAAACAGATTCTAATATTACAGAATCTAGCAAAGTAGATTCTAAAATTAAATCCACAAACAATACAGCTACATATAATTCAGTTTTTCACCCACAAGATCCATTGCAACTATTAACATTGCAAGTGCCAAAGCCATATATTTTTGTCGCAAAAGATTATGGTTATATGGCGATTGTAACAATGAAAGATATTAAAAATGAAAGTGTTAAAGAGACTTTGTCTAGCTTTATGGAGATTGCAAAGAAATATCCAGATATTCGATTTTTCTCGCAAAATTTCATGAGTGTAACAAATCTTGATTTAATTTTAAATGAAGTTAATTTCTTGCTTAGTTTTGCAACTATTGCCTTTATAATACTTTATTTTGTGATTATTCGCATTCCATTGCTTACTATTAATACTATTTGCACTTTGATTTCAGCAAATATTATTGCCATTTTAATTGTATCTAGTGTATATCCAAAAGTTACAATTATGGCGTTAAGCTTTGGTATGGGAATTAGCAATATTGCTATTGATTATATGATGCATCATAATTTCTTTAATCTTTATGTTGGAAGAAATAGGGTTTTTAATCGTCCTGTATTTTATGGCTATATTACGACAATTATAGGTTTTAGTGCTTGCTTGTTTATCCCTTTTCCACTTCTAGCACAGCTTTCTTTATATGCTATTATTTCTCTAACGCTTTGTTATATTAGCTTTGCCTTTATTTATCCACGCATTGGTTTTAGTGAGCCGCGTTTATTTTTGAAATTGAATAAGATTAGATTCCAAGTAGTATCTAGCTATTGGTTTTTGGGTATTGCTTTGTGTGGTTTTGTTGTCGCTTTTATGTATTTGCGGCTTGATTTTGATTTATCTAAGCTTGATTATCAAAATAAACCTATGCTAAAAGAGAGGACATTTTTTACAAATTCACAAGGCAATACAACCCAGCTTCTACTCTCAAGCAATAGTATTGATGGTCTTATTGGACTTGCTAGAGATTTGCAAAGCTCATTGCATAAGCATAATGCTACGACTTTTATTCCACTTTCACTTATGCCAACTTCTAAACAGGAACAAATAAATACGCAATTTATAGAATCTGAAATAGTGCAACAAAATAAAGCAAGGCTACTTCAAACTTTGCCGCAATTAAAAAAACAAGTTTTGCAGATTCTAAATAATAGCAATAACCAACTATACGAGCAAATGAGTGATAGCGATAAGGCAGATGTTGTTAATGGATTGTTTGATATGTTTCAGGATAGCTATGCTATTAAATCACCACCTAAGCTTACATTAGCAAAACTTGAGGAAATGGGATTTAGCATTGTATCCACACCCAATACACAAATAGAATCTAAAACAAATCAAGATATTAGTGAAGACAAAAAATTAGATTCTATAGAATCCAATTCTAAAAGATTTTATTATCTTGCACTTGCAAATAATGAGGATTTAGCTTTAATTAAGGATTTGTCAAAGAAACTTGAAACAAACAATATGAACGCAGAATATGCAAAAGAAAATGGGTATGCTAGTATTGAAGCAAGGGGCTTACAAAATATTATGGATAATCTTACCAATACAATTTATATGCCTATGTTAATTGTGCTAGGCATTGCTTTGTGTCTTATGATTTGCATGTTGCTAATTACTGCGCGTAAGGCATTTTTAGATTCTGTTGTGTTTATACTTTTTCCTTTATCGTGTGCTTTGTGTGTTATTGCTTCTCATAGCGATCTTAATATTATGCATCTCTTTGCATTGCTTATACTTGTTGTAGTGAGTATTGATTATGGAATCTATTCCGTAAAAGAAGGGAATAATCCTCGCACAACCCATGCGATATTTTTCTCTGTGCTAACCACAGGCGTATCCTTTGGGATTCTTATTATTAGCAAGACAAAGGCATTAAATTCATTTGGCGAAGTAGTTTTTGTTGGTATGGCATGTATTTTACTCATGCTTATTTTACAACGTCCATCATACAAGGCTAGTGAGGAATAAATAGCTAATTTTATGGGTTTTTAGATTATCTATTTTGCTGTTTGCACTATTTTTTATATGGTTTTATTTATGCTTATTTTCAAAATAGGCTTTATTTTTCATTATTATTTTATTGACTTATAAAAATTGTGTTTGATTGTAAAAGAATTTTATATATAAACACTTATTTATTGCTCCAAATCATCTAAGTTTTAAGCATAGATTCAGTTATGGTTTGTAATAATTACTTCATTTTTTGAGTTTTGCAATTCTCATATTAAAAAATGCGAAATTCTAGAGTTTATTAATATAAAAGGAATACAAACATTGCAAGAAATTATTGGCTATGTGCATAATGATAGCATTCTTGATACCCAAAGTGCAGCAGAACTACATATAGATACTACGAAACTTGAACCCATTTATTTTGACGACACAACGCACGCACACGAAATTATTCGTCATACTTGTGCGCATTTACTTGCTGAAGCTATTAAATCGCTATATCCAGAGGCAAAATTTTTCGTTGGACCTGTTGTAGATGAAGGATTTTATTATGATTTTAAGGTAGATTCTAAGATTGGTATTGATGATTTACCTAAAATTGAAAGCAAAATGAAAGAGATTGCCAAAAAAGGACACAAACTCACAAAAATACATTTAAGTCGCAAAGAAGCAATGGAACGTTTTAGAGATGACGAGTTAAAACAAGCTGTTATGAGTAAGATAGATGGAAATGTTTTTAGCGTTTATCAACAAGGCGACTTTGAAGACTTATGTAGAGGTCCTCACTTACCACATTTAAAACTTTTGCAAGCATTTAAACTGACAAAGATTTCTGGGGCATATTTGGGTGGCGATGAAGATTCTGAAGTTTTAACGCGTATTTATGGCATTGCCTTTGCCGATAAAGAACAGCTAAAACAATATCTTTTTCAACTAGAAGAAGCAAAAAAACGAGATCACAGAAAGCTTGGTATTGCAATGGAACTTTTTACATTTGAAGAGGAAGTTGGCGCTGGCTTACCTATATGGCTACCAAAAGGAGCAAGGCTTCGCAGACGCATAGAGGAGCTTTTAACAAGAGCCTTGATACTTAATCAATATGAGCCTGTGCGTTGCCCTGAAATTCTTAAAAGTGATGTGTGGAAAATTAGCGGACATTATACTCATTATAAAGAAAATATGTATTTTACAACAATTGATGATGTGGAATACGGCATTAAACCTATGAATTGCGTTGGTCATATTAAGGTGTATCAAAATAGCATTCGCAGTTATAGGGAATTGCCATTAAGATTCTATGAATATGGTGTTGTGCATAGGCATGAAAAAAGTGGAGTTTTGCATGGGCTATTGCGTGTTCGTGAATTTACACAAGATGATGCGCATATATTTTGTCGAACAGAGCAAATAGAGAGTGAAGTAAATAATATCTTGCGATTTACACATAAAATTATGCAAGCTTTTGGTTTTCATTATGAAATGGAGCTATCTACTCGTCCAGAGCAGTCAATAGGAGATGATTCTGTATGGGAGAGTGCTACTAGGGCATTGCAAAATGCTTTGGATAGCAATAGTATAGATTATCAGATTGATGAGGGTGGTGGGGCATTTTATGGACCAAAAATTGATATTAAAATCACCGATGCAATTGGTAGAAAATGGCAGTGCGGAACTATACAGATTGATATGAACTTACCGCAAAGATTCCAATTAAGCTATGTTGATGAGAATAATGAGCATGCAACGCCTGTTATGATTCATAGAGCAATTTTAGGAAGCTTTGAACGATTTGTGGCAATTTTGACAGAGCATTTTGGTGGTGAATTTCCATTTTTTATTGCTCCAACGCAAATTATTATTATTCCAATTAATGATCAACATGTTTCTATGGCAAATAATTTGCAACAAGAATTGTCAATGCTTGGAATTTATGCAGAGATTAATACCAAAAATGAGTCGCTTAATAAAAAAATACGCACAGCAGAAAAGCAAAAAGTGCCTATGATTGCAATTATAGGTGATAAAGAGCTTTCTAATAATAGTCTAGCTATACGCGATAGACGTTCAAAAACAGATTCTTTAGATAGCGCGCAATATGAAATTAGCGTTAAAGATTTCTTAGAAAAAGTTTCAATTTTACATAGAGAGGTTAGCTTTTGAGCAAAGAAGAAACATTGGTAAATGGAAAAATCCGTTTTGATGAAGTTAGATGTATTAGTGCAGATGGCGAGCAATTAGGGATTATGAGTTCAAAAGAAGCACAGAATCTTGCAAATAATGAAGGTCTTGATTTAGTATGTATATCACCAAATGCAAAACCTCCTGTATGCAAGATTGTAGAGTATGGTAAATATCGTTACCAACTTGAAAAAAAGCAAAAAGAAGCGAAAAAAAAGCAAAAGCAAGTTGAAGTTAAGGAAATAAAGCTCTCTACACAAATTGCCCAAAACGATATTAATTATAAAGTTAAACATGCAAGAGAGTTTTTTCAAGAGGGTAAGCATGTTAAATTTAGAGTTTATTTGCGTGGTCGTGAAATGCAAAATCCAGCAGGCGGATTTGATATGTTAAAACGAGTTATTGCCATGGTTGATGATATTGCTCATGCTGATAAAGAGGCAAAAATTGAGGGCAAATATGCAAGCATTTTAATGATACCAAATAATAAACCAAAAACATAGAGTTTTATGCTACAATTCTAGCTTTATTTTATGAAAGGAGAGACAATGCCAAAGATGAAAACTAATCGTGGTGCTGCTAAACGTTTCAAGGTTAAAAAAAATGCAGTTAAAAGAGGCAGTGCTTTTAAAAGCCATATTTTAACCAAAAAATCGCCAAAGCGTAAAGCACGGCTTAATTCACCTCACTATGTGCATGATACAAACTTAGATTCTGTAAAAAGTTTGTTATGTATGAGTTAGGTTAATTAAAAATTAATTAGGATTGCAAAATGATAGCTCATATAATTACACTAAGGCTATTAATATGCAATGAGGCTTATAAGTTAGGAAATGTCCCCTTAAGATTGTTTTTAAGATATATCATAGGGAAAGTTTAAACAAAATGTTTGCACCTTAAGTTATTTAAGGTAAAGTTACAGGAGAAAACCATGAGAGTGAAAACAGGTGTTGTAAGAAGAAGAAGGCATAAGAAGATTCTAAAACTTGCGCGCGGATTTTATAGCGGCAGACGTAAGCATTTTAGAAAAGCAAAAGAGCAACTTGAAAGAAGCATGTGTTATGCTTTTAGAGATAGAAAGCAAAAGAAAAGAGATTTCAGAAAGCTTTGGATTGTTCGTATTAATGCTGCATGTCGTTTGCATGGTATGAGTTATTCAAAATTCATGTTTGCACTAAAAAAGGCAAATATTGAGCTTGATAGAAAGATACTTGCTGATATGGCATACAGCAATCCAAGTGCTTTTGCTAGTCTTGTTGAAAAAATAAAATAATTTTAGTTTTTTGGAGCAAATATACTTTTTGCTTGTTTAGATTAAGATTTTATAAATCTCTATACAAGCAAAACCCCCAACATTTTTATACCACATCTTATTTTATAGATTATTTTTTATAATGTTTTCATTACAAAAAATAATCTATAAACTATGAAAAACCACTTTTTAAGGATTATTGTTATGAAAGTTAGATTCTATAATAATAGCATTTTGGAGGCTAATTAATGTCAAATGAATATTATCAAAAAGATGATGCAGTAAAGGCAAAAAAAACAACATATAAAAGCACAAAATCAACGCGTTATGATAATGGACGCACAGATAGACAAGATAAAGAAATAAGAAATGAAGTTGAAGATAAAGTTAAAGTCAAGGAGATGGGCAAGCGAACGCATACACCGGTTGAGGGCTTTAAAATGGAGGATTTACGCATAACTCCTTTGCAAAATCTACTTGAAATTGCCAAAAAGCTTGGAATACAAAATCCTCAAGAACTTTTGCGGCAAGAGCTAATATTTGAGATTTTAAAAAATCAAGTAAGTCAAGGAGGTTTTATCCTTATATCTGGAATCTTAGAGATTACAAATGAGGGTTATGGATTTTTACGCTCTATTGATGAAAAGTTTTCTGACACACAGCATGATACTTATGTTTCACAGAGTCAGATTCAGAGATTTGCCTTGCGTAATGGCGATATTATTACAGGGCAGGTTAGACCCCCAAAAGATCAAGAGAGATATTATGCACTTTTAAAAATTGAAGCAGTAAATTATTTAGGGCTAGAAGAGATTAAAAATCGTCCATTGTTTGAGAATCTTACACCGCTTTTTCCAGCAGAGCAACTCAAACTTGAATATAATCGTCAAAAAATCACAGGCAGAATGCTTGATTTGTTTAGCCCCATTGGTAAAGGACAAAGAGCATTAATTGTTGCGCCACCTCGCACGGGTAAAACAGAGCTTATGAAAGAATTAGCACATGGTATTAGCGAGAATCACCCAGAAGTAGAGCTTATGGTATTATTAATTGATGAGCGTCCAGAGGAAGTAACAGATATGGAACGTAGTGTAAAAGGGCAGGTATTTTCAAGCACTTTCGACCTTCCCTCTGCAAATCACATACGCGTAGCAGAGCTTGTTTTAGAGAGAGCAAAAAGACGCATTGAAGTAGGCAAAGATGTTGTGATTTTGCTTGATTCTATTACGCGTTTAGCACGTGCATACAATGCCACAACGCCATCAAGTGGCAAGGTTTTAAGCGGTGGTGTTGATGCAAATGCCTTGCATAAACCTAAAAGATTCTTTGGTGCGGCTAGAAATATTGAGCATGGTGGAAGTTTAACTATTATTGCTACAGCTCTCATTGAGACTGGATCTAGAATGGATGAAGTGATTTTTGAGGAGTTTAAAGGCACTGGTAATGCCGAAATTGTTTTAGCAAGAAGTATTGCTGACCGCAGAATCTATCCTGCCTTTGATATTCTAAAGTCTGGAACAAGAAAAGATGATTTACTGCTAGGAGATGAAAAGTTGCGTAAGGTTTGGATGTTGCGAAATGTTATTAGCCAAATGGATGATATAGAGGCGTTAAATTTCCTTTATTCAAAACTTGCTGGAACTAAAAATAATGAAGAGTTCTTAAGTGGAATGAATGAGGCATAATAGCGTTAAAAAGGGAGATTATGTGGGGTTTAACGCGTGCTAGAAGCATCAAAATTAAACGTATCTTAAACATTGCAATCCCAAGTGGTTTGCAATCTGGACTTGATATGCTTAGTGTTTCAATAGCACTTTTTTATTTAGGCAGCATTTCATCTTTACACTTTACAGCACTTGGCATTGGAGCAAAATATATTATTGTATTTTATCCCATTAGTGCTATTTTTGGCATTGGCACTAATGTATTAATGTCTCGCCGTTTTGGTGCTAAAAATTTCATTGAAATGAATAAAGTATATGCTACAATGACATGGAGTGCATGTGTGGTGGCAATTCCTATGCTTTTTGTTATTTATTTTGGAATCCCAATATATCTTAATCTTTTTGAGCTTAGTTCATCATTATATCAGCTTACATATAGCTATGTTTCTTTAACTATTTTTGCCCTACCTTCTATTATTATTAAAAATGTTCTTATTTCTGGCTTTGCAGCAACAGGTGATACAAAACGCCCTTTTTTTATTAAAGTTGCCTTAACTCTTGTGAGTATGCTTGGATATTCCATACTAATTAATGGTTGGTTTGGATTACATCAAATGGGATTAACGGGAGCTGCTTATGTTACCCTTTTTATTTCATATCTTGAGCTTATAGTTTTATTATTGTTGCCACGATTTGTTAAGACAAAACTTTCTTTATCATTTTATTTTAATAGGGAGTTTTTATTTAATGCTTTTAAAGTTGGCATTCCAACGGGTTTAGAGAGAATCTTTACTATTGTATCGCTTAACATTGTGCTTGTTTTTGTAGGATATTATTCAGTTATTTATAATGATAGTGCTATGAGTGGATTTCAGGCTGGAACTACTATTGAAGGATTTTCTTTTGTTCCCGGATTTGGTTTTATGTTGGCTGTTATGACGCTTGTTGGGCAAAGCATTGGTGCAAAAAATTATCAACACGCACATGATTATACAAAACTTTGTGCCATTATATCAAGCATATTGCTTGGTATTTGCGGTGCTATACTTGCAGTATTTGCCACACCTCTTTCAAAAATCTTTATACATGATGACTTACTTGGGATAGAAATTTCTGTTGCATATCTTATTGCTGTTGGGCTTTCACAGATTCCACTAATTCTTTCATTTGTTTATGATGGTGCTTTGCGTGGAGCTGGATTTACACAAATCCCATTATTTATTAATATTGCTAGTATATCAATTTTTCGCCTTTTGCCAATGTGGATTTGTGCTAATTTTGGCTGGTCTATTTTCATTCTTTTTGGCATTATTTTTGTTGAAACATATATACGAGCGTTTATATTTTATCTTGTTTTTCGTAGTGGTATTTGGAAAAAGTCAAAAAGTCTATAATTGTTTTTATTATAAAGTCAAGTAAATTATTTAATTTACATAAAAATATGCTAGAATTAAAAAATTTCAATTTTTAAGGAGCAACCATGAAAAAACATATCGTGTTTTTTGAAGCAGTAGGCGGCAGCGACAAGGGCAGAGACGGACATAGAAAGGACACCGTGCCTATGATGGACTATCTCAAAAAGCTCGGCTGGAGTGCGGAAGTGGTGTTTTTCACTGATGAGATTTTGAAAGATTCCACAAAACGCGATGAGATTTTTGAATATGTCAAAGGTGCGGCAGATGCCTATGTATCGCGCGTGAATCCGGGCAATCTCAAAGAGGAGAAGCTCTACTTTGATGTGCTGCGAAAGCTCTGTGATAGCGGCGTAATCGGTATGCCCCACCCTGATGCGATGATAGGCTATGGGGCAAAGGACGCACTCACAAAGCTTCGCAACACCGAGCTAGTCCCCACCGATACGCTTGCCTACTATGACCCAGCGGAGGCAAAGCGCATAGGCGTGGATTGGCAAGCGGGTGGCGAGCACGATTTCAAGGCGAATTTCCCCAAGACTTTGGCAAAAGGCGAGCGCGTGCTAAAGCAAAATCGCGGCAGCACGGGTGAGGGGATTTGGCGTGTGCAGCTCAAAGACCAGAGCCAATATGGCAAGAGTGAGAGCGTGAGCCTTGATACGATTGTGCGCTGCACGGAAGCGGTGGATAATCATGTGGAGGAGCATAAGCTTGGCGATTTTATGAATTTCTGTGAAAAATACCTCACAGGCGATAATGGAATGCTTGTGGATATGACCTTCTTGCCGCGCATTAAAGAGGGCGAGATTAGAATCCTAATGCTCTATAAAGACCCCATTTATGTCGTGCATAAAAAGCCAGCCGAAGGTGCGGATGCCTTCTCTGCCACTCTCTTTAGCGGGGCGAAATACCGCTATGACAAGCCCGAGCAGTGGAGCGATTTGGTGGGCTACTTCCTAAGCAATCTGCCCGAGATTAAAAGCAAGCTTGGCAATTATGACTTGCCGCTTATTTGGACGGCGGACTTTATCCTTGATACAGATTCCAATGGCAAGGATAAGTATGTGCTAGGCGAGATTAACTGCTCGTGCGTGGGCTTCACTTCCCCTGTGGAATTCCTTGATAAAACTGCGCGCCGCGTGGCAAACACGATTATTAATATTGTGGAAGATAAACAAAAATAGTTTTCAAAATTTATAACTAAATTTAGATTCTAATTTTTGTTTATATTAATTAGTAATGTCTTGTATAATCTATACATTGATATTACTATCAATTGGCTAGCTATACTTATTTTCATGGCAATTTTTGCTATGATTTGAGCTAATAAACATATCAAAACTCTGTTTCATTATGCTTCATTGCTTTAAAAAATATATAAGGTTTTTCATGATTTTGTCTTATAAACAAGCAATTTTTAAGATTCTATATTGCTTTGTGATTTGTGTTGCCGCATTGTGTTTTGTGTCATGTGTAAATGTTATGCAAGATGTTTTCAAAGGATCATCGAATTATACGCTTAAGTATGCTCACGTGCAAAATGATAAAATATTTCTAGAGGAGGTTAAAGAAATTGCTAAATCACTTCCCTATAAATCAACATTTAGCAGCTCTCTTAACGACTTGCAAGAATTAAGCGATTCCTACAAACTCAAAAAGATTCCAGATGAAAAAATTACTTTCACCTGTGCTTTTAATAAACAATATGATGTTACCTTGCAAACTCTACTAATTACAAGGAAATATCCATGCGATAACGAGCAAGCTGGCTATACTCTCCAATCTTTTACCAAGAATCCATATAAAGATTATTATGGCAAGAAGTTTGAAAATATCCAGAATAAAGAGCAATTCTTATTGCATTATACAAAAGATTTTAACGCAATACAGACAAAAGAAGCATTGCAGGAGACAATAAACTCCATGATTACACAAATAGATTCAAACGATAATATAGTATATGATTTGAGGGAATTGAAACATTATGCGTTTATGCAGGGGATTATCCCAACTTATGAGGCATTCTATAAGTTATTGGAGAGTTATGAAGTGAAATGCAAAGGCTCGCTATTTAATACCACCTTAGATAAAGTAATTATGCAGCAAAATTTGCAATGCAAAAAGATAAAATATGTAAAGACAATAGGCTAGACTATGTGTAAATATGTAAAAAAGATTCTATGCGTATATCTTTTAGGCATGTTTATTTTTATGCAAAACATGCAGGCTAGAGATGATTTTGAGAAGTTGGGAGATATTCTTACGCTTGCTCCATTTGGGGTTTTAATTGTTAGTCTTGGCATGCGTGATTATGAGGGGGCATGGCAGCTTGCTGCAGGCTCGCTTGCTACGCAAGGCACAATAGAGATTATTAAAAGAAGTTTTGAATACGCTCATTTAAATGGCACAAGTATTGATTTTGCAAGGCGACCTTGTTGCGATGATTATAAAGGTATGCCAAGCGGGCATGCTGGCGGGGCTTTTAGTGCGGCTGGCTTTGTTTATTATAGATATGGTTGGAAGCCTGCTTTACCGCTTATTGGGCTTGGTGTTGTAACAGCAGCTTCTAGAGTTCATGCGCAAAAGCATACTTTTTGGCAAGTTCTCGCTGGTAGTGCCATTGCATGGGGCTGGGCTTATGTTTTTACAACAAAATATAATCCTAAAACTCGATTTATTATAACCCCTGAAGTTGGCGCAGATAGCTTTGGTGGATTCTATGGAGTAAATATGCTTTATCGTTGGTAATATGCTAAATTTATATATTTTAGAATCTCTACCACTTTGGGTGAGTTCAGAGCTTAGGGTGCATTTTAAGAATTTAGAATCCATCGCTTTAGAATCTAGCTTAGATTCCATTGCGTTTGATTTTTCTATGGATTGCCAAGACTTGTCTAACGACAAGGCTAGCTCATAGCGGAGGGGGTAAATTCTAAAACTAATTCAAAATCCGACACTCCATCACGAGCTAGGAAGCTTTTAAAATCAAGTCCCTTAGTCATGAGCTAGCCTTAGCAAAGCTTTCCATAATATTAATGCAATAGTTTCCAATATTATTTCAGAATCTAGTTCAAAAGATTCTAGCTTTGTTTCAGAAACCAGTCTTTTTAGATTCCAACGCAATTTCAGAATCTAGACCTTTAGATTCTAGGGTATATTTCAAATGCAATTTAATAGCTAAAACACAAAGCCTACTTCATCGTCATTGCGAGACTTAGCGTTGCTAAGTCGAAACAATCCACTAAACATATTATCATAAGCTAGAGAATTGCAGTCTATCCCCATCTTCATTGAGAGAATGCGTAGGCATCGTTTCAATCCATATTGTCAGAATCTAACATAGATTGCATTGCGTTATCTTTTTTTCTGTGGAAAGCTTTGCTTACGCTAGCTCATGACGGAGGGGGCAGATTCTAAAAATACAACACATAATCTAGCCTAGAATCTATTTTGAAATATAACCAAACTCTAGATTTTAGAAAATGTCGTTTTGAGTATGGTGAAAATTCTAACTTGAAATCCATTTTAAAATCCACTCATCCGTCATGAGCTAGCCTTGTCGTTAGGCAAATCATGGCAATCAATACCTATAAAATCTAGAATAGATTCTAAAACTAATTTTTAGAATCTAGCCCGTTATTTGTTGTGTTGCTTGTATTTTCTTATGGAAAGACTTGGCTTTATCTAGCTCATTACGATAAAAAAGCATTTTATTTGTTTGCAAAGTGTTTTCGTGCTTTGCTTTGTATCTTTGGCATAATGATTTAATAAAATTGTTTATTACTTTAGAGTTAAATTAAATTCTAGATTCCATTGTGTTTGATTTTTCTATAGATTGCTTTGCTAGCTCATAACGATAGTTTAGATTCTAAGGCTATCTTAGAATCTAAACCACAAAATTCTACAAGCTTTTCAAATTCTATCTTTTCAGTTTCTAAGTATAATTCAAAATCTCACACAGATTCTAATTTTTTACCTTTTTAAAGCTTTTAATATGTTAAGTTGCTGCCACTTTTTCATAATTTTTAGGCAACACCATCTAGATATTTTTAATTCATGCTAGCCTCTATCATTCTTGCTTTGATTTGCCTATTAGCTTTTATGTTTTTCTATTCCAGCATTATTGTTAAGTGATTTAAAGTTTAGAAACCTTTAAATATGCTTTGGCTATTTGGCAATATTTCGTTCTTTATCTTTTTACTCATAATTTTATATTTAAATAAATTCTCATAATTAAGCTACAATACCCCACTATAAGCCTAAAAGCATACAAAGGATACAAATGCCTCGCCCTACGACAAAAGCACAGCTAGAGCAAGCCGCACAGACAAATTTTGAGAAGCTTTTTACACTCATTGATTCTATCCCAGAAAACGCGCAAAATGAGCCTTTTGCCTACAATGAGCGAGATGAGAGCTTGAGAGATGTGCTGATCCACCTCTATGAATGGCAGCTCCTCCTGCTTGCCTTTATACGCACAAACCTCCCAAAAAGCGGCGATTTCGCCCCCTTCCTACCCCCGCCCTATAACTTTAAGACCTACCCGCAAATGAATCGCGCTTTGAAACTTAAACACCGCGATACGCCCCTAGAGCGCGCTAAAGCCCTGCTCCACACAAGCCATACAGAATCTATGGCGACTATCGCCACCCTGCCAGCAGAAACGCTTTTTGTCAAAAAGCACTATAAATGGTGTGGCAGCACAAGCCTTGGGAGCTACTGCGTAAGCGCGACTTCAAGCCACTATGCGTGGGCGATACAATGCCTAAAAAAGCGCATAAGGGCTTTGCAAGATTAGAATCTTGCCCCTAGCCTCACGCCACTTATAAGCTCTAATGACTTACACGCCCTACTTTGCACTAGCCTTTAGCCCCTCTTTTGCGCGCTCTATATCTAGCAAGCCATTTTTTGCCCGCGCATTGAGCCTCTCAAAAATCATTTCAATCCTTGCAGAATCTAGCCCATAATCGCGCGCCCTTACACTCACGCCAAGCCGCTCAAAAAGCCTAGTAATCTCCGCCCTATAAGGCTCTAGCGTAGATTTCGCCGCCTCATCAATGATACACTCACACAAAAGCGGCAGGCTAAAGCTACACGCCAGCCCGTGCGGCACGCCAGATTCCATTGTTATGGGATAGCTTATGGCGTGTGCGAGGGCGGTCTGAGTATTGCTAAAGGCAAGTCCAGCGTGGATACTCGCGCGCACAAGGCATTCACGCGCCACACAATCGCGCAAATCCCCAAGCAAACGCGGCAAATACGCGAGGATAAGCTCTATGGCGCGCAGCGCGTGGTGGGTGGATATGGGGTTGGCATTTTTATTCCATATCGCCTCGCAGGCGTGAGAGAGGCTATCAAGCGTGGTGTGGAGCAGCACCTCACGCGGCAAGGAGGCAAAAAGGCTCATATCATACGCCGCCATTTGAGGATAAAGCGCGGGGTGGGAGAGGGAGTATTTCACGCGCGCCGCACTATCCCAAATCGTCGCCCACTGCGTAAGCTCGCTGCTCGTGCCAGCGGTAGTGGGGAAGGCAAAAAGTGGCAAGGCAGTAGGCTCTTGTCGCACTTCTTGCGCCCTACCTGATTGCATATCTTGCGCCCTGCCCTCTTGCGTATATCCCTCTTGCGTGCCTTTATTGCTTGTATGAAGCCCGCTATCATGGGCTTTGCACGCTTTGGAATCTTGCCCTAGCTTAGAATCTTGCTTCAACTTAGAATCTTGTAAAGCTTGCAAATTTAGCTCGCTAGATTCTAAAGTACCTATGTTTTGAGCCTTTGACAAAGGCGTAATATTGCGTTTAGATTCTAAAGCACTCCTCTGTAAATTAAGTGGCGATTTACCCCGCACAAGCCCCGTGCTAAAGCTCATATCTGCAAGCACGCTAGAATCTAGCCTTGCGTTAGCGTTTATAGTCGCATTTATGGGGGTATGCCCCTCCATATTTTGAGCTGTATTTTTCGCCTCTTGCGTCCTGCCCTGCTCTTTTGTGCCTTGATGATTGATATGCAGCTCGCCCCCGCTCGCACTTATACTGCCCTGCATAGCGAAAAATTTCGCACTATCTAGCACGCTCCCTCCCCCAAGTGCGATGATAGCCTGCTCCCCGCTAAGTTTTGCCTTCAATGCCTGCAAGTGCGAGAGTTCTGGGTTTGGAGTGATGTCGCTAATGATGTGAATGCGCGCGTGCGGCAGGGCAGATTCTATGCGTTTGGCAATGCCTCGCATAAGCCAGCCCCGCGAGGTTACAAGCAAGATGCGTGATGGCAGCTCGCCTTTTATGTGCGCTAGGGCATTTTCAAGGCTTGTGTTGTAGTGGATTTTCACGGGATTATGGTAGGTGAAGCTCATTTTTGCCTGCCTGTGTGGGATTGTGTGGATTCTTGGCTTGCTTGCGAGGTTTGTGCGGTGTTTTGTGAATCTTGTGCGTTACCACAAGCCTTGTTTTGTGCGGTGTTTTGTAAATCCCTCTTGCCATTTTGTGAATCCTGTAAATCCTGCTTTTTGCTTGCCCCTTTAGAATCTTGTTTGCTTTTTTGCTGCGTTTGTGAATCTTTTACGCTATTGCTATGGGCTTTGTGATTTTGCGAGGATTCTAACTTTTGGCTTGCTTGCGAGGCTTTTGCGGTGTTTTGTAAA
>X347_Brown_Bear__coassemble_1383_pt1 | contig 30699 bp, 23 predicted proteins | sample X347_Brown_Bear__metabat2_high_PE_010 | metagenome-assembled genome bin X347_Brown_Bear | reverse complement strand
CTAATATATAATAGTTATAAAGAAAAAGAAATTAGCGAGATTCTGAAAATTTTTAAAAATGATATTACAGAAATTATAATTTTTATGGTAGAAAATCAGCGTATAATTAATGCAGCAGAAATGCAAAATATTTTAGAATTCATATCTTTACCCTATGTCTTTTACTGCCCAAATAAAAGAAAGCTTGACATATTGCCAAAAAAATTGATAGAATCCGCAGACATTTTGCAAAAAAATAAAAATTACTTAGTTTTTGGTAGTTTTTCACTTGTGGAGCATTTTTTGCTGTGGTTTCATAAAAGGCATTGAAATAATGGCAAAACATAGTAGTCAAGGGCAACAAAATAAATGAATGATACGGGCAAAATAAAGCAAACTTTAACCATTACAATCGTTGATGAAAATGGCTCAAAGCAATTTACAATGGCAAAGGTAATGCAAAAAGTTATCATCTATGGGGGCATTATTTTATGCGTTGCAATTGTGCTTGGTTATTTTGCTATGTCATCTTTTATTGAACAACTTGATGAAATTAATACCGCAAAACAAGAATCTTATAGAACTTTTCAAGATATTTATCAGCAAAATGCCTTTTTAAAAGATGATATTCAAAATAAAACAGAAGAATTGCAAACAATGCGAAATAGGGTTGCTGATTTGGAAAAAATGGTAAATTTTGGTTCTTTTGGTGATAAAAAAAATAAAATAAGTGCAGCTGATTTAGAAAAACTACATGATACGCAAAAAGCAACCATTTTACAAATTATCCCAAATGGCAATCCTTTAGCTATCTTTGAGATGAAGCAAAAAGCAAAAAAGAATGCAAGAGATTATGGCTTAATTGATATGCAATATGCCGCTATACAAACACATAATACAAATATAGGCTATGACTACTATACTAGTAAAAGTGAGCCAGTATATGCCACTGCCGATGGACTTGTAGAATCAACGCGTGATGGCAATCAAAAATATGGATATGGAAATATTGTAAGGCTATCTCATGTATTAGGCTTTAGTAGTGCATATACAAATCTTGATAAAATAGCGGTAAAAGTAGGCGATTTTGTAAATAAAGGGGATATTATAGGCTATACCACACCAAGCCCCGGGAAAAATCATACAAGCCTTTATTATGAAGTGCGTTTCTTAAGTCAAGGATTAGATACACTCTCTTTTATTGATTGGGATACGCAAAATTTTCAATCAATTTTTAATGCTGAAAAAAATGAAAACATTGATATGAATAGTCTTATGTGGGCTTTAGATGACATTGTGCGTTTAAATGATATATCTACACATTTTGCATTTGATATTGCAACAGATCTTGTAGGTATTAAAGATTCTGAAATATCTAAACCGCAATCTTTTAATCTAATAACAATGCAAAAACACGCACAAATACTGCAAGGCAATATGCAATGAATGCAAATAAACGTCTTGTTATAATGATTACAGATCTACATGGCTCAAAGTTTATTAATGTAGATATGGTGTTTAAACAAGTTGGAACTTATTTGCTTGTATTGCTTTTAACTTTGGGATTATTTGCATATATTAGCATTGTCGTAATACGCAATGAAATAAGCAATATGAAGTTTCGTCATGAATATCTTATGGATAAATTTGCCACTATGCAGCAACATAATGAAAAACTAAATGCCGCATTAAGAGAAAAAGATGAAGAAATAGCTCTAGTTGGAGATAGATTTGAGGATATAGAAAATGTTGTAGGCACTAATAAGAATCTTTCTCAAGCGGCTGCCTTGCTAGACAATGATGAGGCAAATATTATAGATAGAATGGATACTGCCTCAATTACTGCTTTGCAAAAAACCTTTATTATGAAATTTATTCCCAATGGTAGCCCAATAGATATAAATTATCGGCTATCAGCCCCTTATGGCAAACGCTATCACCCCATTTTGCATATATATCACATACATACAGGAGCAGACATGGTAGCACCAATGAATACGCCTGTATATGCTACCGCAGATGGTGTGGTGGATTGGGCAAGTAGCAGTGGAAACGGAGGTTATGGTAAGCTTGTAAAAATTTCACATTCATTTGGATTCCGCACATATTATGCACATTTAAATGATATTAAAGTGCAACGCGGACAATTTGTAAAAAAAGGGCAATTGGTGGCACTTACTGGCTCTTCTGGAGCTAGTACGGGTCCCCACTTGCATTATGAGATAAGATTTTTAGGGCAACCTATTGATCCTATGAATTTTGTGCATTGGGATATGCAAAATTTTGACCTTATTTTTGAAAAAGAAAGGAGAATATCATGGCATTCTTTGCTTCAGATAATAAACAATCTAATGGGAAGGAAACAGCAGGAGGAGCAGCAACAATAATTGCTGTCAATACAAAATTTAAGGGTGAAATACACACAGATTGTCATTTTCATACTGATGGTGAATTTGAAGGAACAATACACTCAAAAAACACGGTTATGGTTGGTAAAACTGGTATGATAGTAGGAGATGTATTTGCACAAAAGGTTATTATTAGCGGTAAGGTTACAGGCAATGTAGAGGCAAAGGCGATTGAGATTCTAGCAAATGGGAGACTTGAGGGAACTATTACCTCTGATGAGCTTGTTATTGAACGCAAAGGAATGTTTTTGGGGCAATCTAAAAATGCCAATAAAGATGTAAAGCTAATAGGTGAAGCACAAAGACAGCCAAGCATTGAATTAAAAAAATAATCTTTGTTTTACAGAATCTAAGTTTTATTGATGAATTAAAAAGTGCAAACCAAGCAAGGAACTTAAAGTTTTATTGGTAGCATTTCTTTTAATTCCTTAAATGCACTTTAAGTTTATTATTAAAACAAAGTTAATTTAATTTGCAAATATACAAAATATTAGAATCTAATTTATGTAATAAGGTAATTTAAGTGTCTGAACTTTTAAGTGTGGCAATACTATGGCGTGTTTTAGAGGGCGTTGGTGTTTTGCTATTTGTGTCTCTTGTGAGTATTTTTTTTGCAATCATAGGGGGGCTTATTATGGGTAGGCTTATGATTGTAAAAAACAAATGTATGCAATATTTATGCAAATTTTTTCTTGAGAGCGTGCGTATTGTGCCTATTATTGCATGGCTTTTTATTATTTATTATGGAATCCCAAGTGCATTTGATTTGCATATTGGTGCAATTGCTTGCGGTATTATTGTGTTTAGTATGTGGGGAATTGCTGAAATGGGAGATCTTGTTAGAGCAAGTATTTTGAATATACCAAAGCACCAAAGAGAATCTGCTCTTGCATTAGGATTTAATATGTGGCAAATAGAATACTATATTATAATTCCTCAAGCACTAAAAGCACTTGTGCCTTCAAGCATTAATCTTTTTGGTCGCATTATAAAGACCACTTCGCTTTTACCTCTTATTGGCGTTGTGGAGATTTTGAAAGTTGGACAGCAGATAATTGAAGTAGTTGGACGACATGATGTAAATGTTAATTTTGTGGTTTATGGTGCAATTTTGATTATTTACTTTATGCTTTGTTATCCATTTTCATATATTGGCAGTACGCTTGAAAAAAGATTTATTACACAATAAAGTTAAAATATCTATGAGAATTCTAAATTTTTTAGCAATTTATGTTGTTAGATTCTATCAATATATAATATCCCCCACACTTACCCCAAGTTGTAGATTCTATCCATCATGCTCATCATATGCCATTATACTTTTAAGATTTGATAATATCTTGTTGGCATGTATTAAGATTCTTATTAGAATCTTTACATGCAATCCATTTTTTCGTGGGGGATTTGCCCCACCTTATATACATTTAAGCCAGAAAGCATTTGATAATATGATATTAAACTGCAACTCAAAATACAATATACTAACAATTCCACGCTCACAACAACCACAAAAAACCACATATTTTTTTATAAATTCAAATTCAAGTTTGCTTAAATTGAAAAAATTTTATATAATTTCGATTCATCTATAATAATATTAAGGGTTTTTAGTGGATAAACAAAGTAATTTAAGGTTAATTTTAGCAGTTGCTATCTCATTTGTTGTAATAGTTTTATGGTCTAAGTTTTTTGCTCCAGAGCCACCAATGCAAACGCAAAAAACACAAATAAACAGAGCAGCAGATTCTAAAGATAATGAAATCCCTCAAAGTGCGATAAATAATGCTACAACACAACAAAATGGTGATACAAAAGATATTCCAAAAATAGCACAAAGCAAAGAGAATCTCGTTCGCATAGAAGCGAAAGATTTTGACATAGATATTGATGTATCAGGTGTAATTACGCAAGTATATCTAAAGGCGGATAAATATACGCAACCACACCAAGAGGGTATTTTTACTCATATAGGACGACTTTTTGGCATGGTAAGTGGCGAAAATAAAAAGCTTGATAGGTTGCCATTATTAGCTAACAATGCTGATATTTATCCACTGCAAATTATGTTTGCTGATTCTACTTATAGAGAAAAGGCAAAGCAAACAAAATATAGTGCGGACAAAACGCATATTAAAATTGGCAATCAGGCTGAAACCTTAACATTAACACAAGATTTAGGCGATTTGATTGTGCGTAAAATTATAACCATTGAACCAAATATGACCTATAAAGTGCAAATCGAGTTAAGCAAGCCGGCATATTACCTAATTAGTAATGGAATGCACCCAAATGCCGATGCAGAAAGCTATGCTTTTCATGGCGTTTTGCTTCAAAAAAGCAATGGGACTATTGAAAAAATAGAAGATGGGGATGCAAAAGTTGGGGGGCAAAATTTCGATGATGCTCTATATATTGCAAGTGTTGATAGATATTATACAAGCGTGCTATTTAATATTGATAAGCCTCTATCATTAAGTATTGATGCAGTTGGCAAAAATCTTCCTCGCCCATTTATAAATGTAAATTCTACCACAGAAGTATTGCATGGCTATATAGGACCAAAAGATTATAGAATATTGGAATCTATTAATCCGCATTTAACTAGCGTTGTTGAATATGGACGCATTACTTTTTTTGCAAAATATATATTTGCATTGCTTGACTATTTGTATCAATATATTGGAAATTGGGGTGTGGCTATCATTGTTTTAACAATCATTATACGCATTATCTTATTCCCATTAAGCTTTAAAGGTATGGTTGGTATGCAAAAAATGAAAGAGCTTGCCCCCAAAATGAAAGATTTGCAAGCAAAGCATAAAGGAGATCCACAAAAATTGCAAGCTGCAATGATGGAACTTTATAAAAAACATGGGGCAAACCCTCTTGGTGGCTGCTTACCATTGATTTTACAAATACCAGTATTTTTTGCAATCTATCGTGTGCTTTATAATGCGGTGGAGTTAAAAAATGCGCCTCTTATGTGGTGGATACATGACTTAAGTGTTATGGATCCCTACTTTGTGCTTCCTTTGCTTATGGGGCTATCTATGTATTTGCAACAGGCTTTAACACCTACGAATTTCACAGACCCCATGCAAGAAAAAGTGTTTAAATGGCTACCTGTTATTTTTACATTATTTTTAATTACATTTCCAGCAGGGCTTATTTTGTATTGGACTATCAATAATGTTATTTCTATTATTCAACAACTTGCTATAAATAAAATGCTTGAAAAAAGAAAATTAAAAGAAATTGAGGAGCATACGCACAAAAAACATACACCTAAGACAAAAACTAAGAAATAATTGTGTTACAATATGGCAAATAAAAGTAAAAACTTAAGGATTATGGAATGAAAAAAATTACTGCCGATACACTTGAAATTGCAATAAAAGAAGCTACCAAGCATTTTAATTGCTCTTTAACTCAAATTGAATACGAAGTAGTTCAACATCCAAGCAATGGAATCTTTGGATTTTTTAAAAAGGAAGCAATTATTATTGCTACTAAAAAAGAGAATCTAAATAACATAGCAACTCTACCAAACAATGATAGTGAAATATTAGCAACAAAGGACACTAAAGAAGATTCTATAAACAATGCTTTTAATAAGCAAGAATCTGCGGTAAATAAAGCTACATACGAACAAACAGAAGTGGTAGTAACCAATATAGATGGCAATGATAACATAGATACAAATACCTCTAGCAGTGATAATAAATCTAGCATTCAAACAGAATCTAATCAAGCAGATTTAAATACAAATGTTAATGAGGATAGAGAATATAATCATAAAACTTTTGCTACAAATAAGCAAAAGCAAGATCATTTTAGCTCTTTCTTTTCTGACAAAGATTTAGATACATCATGGCAAGAGCATGCAAATCAAAAGCCACAACCAACAAAAGACATAGAATCTATATGCAAAGAAGTGCAATCCGAGCTTACAGAACTACTGCATTTTTTACCTCTTGAGCTTAGCAAGATTCAAGTTGAACCATACGATAGTCATACTATTTTTATACTTATTGATGGGCTTGATGCGGCATTGCTTATTGGTCAGAAAGGCTATCGATATAAGTCGTTGAGCTATTTGCTTTTTAATTGGATTAATGCTTGTTATGGCTATAATGTGAGACTTGAAATCGCACAATTCCTGAAAAATCAAGAAGACATGATGAGATCATATCTTGAGCCTATTATAGAAACGGCAAAATTACAGGGAAAAGCACAAACAAAGCCTCTTGATGGTGTTCTAACGCATATTGCACTAAAAATGCTAAGAGATGCACTGCCAAGCAAATATATTGTTTTTCGTGAAAATGCCGATGGTGAGAAATATATTACTATTAGCGAGTTTTTAAATAACAATACGCGAAATAGTGTTAATGGATTTGGGAATCTGCCAAAATACTAATGAATACAATTGTAGCCATAGCAACTGCACTTGCAAAAAGTGCAATTAGCATTATTCGCTTAAGTGGCGATGAAGCACTCCAAATTGCCTCCAAACTTCTTAAGCCAAGCCACTCTTGCAATAAATCTTTTGGGAATACATTGCAGAGCGACACTATGAGTTTTATGCAAAGATACGATGAAATGGGGCAAAGCAAACCATTAAAACTCACACCGCGTAAAGCAACTTTATGTAATATTTATAATGCTAATGGTGATATGCTTGACAAAGTGATTGCAATTTACTTTAAAGCACCAAATAGTTTTACAGGTGAAGACATTGTAGAGATTCAAAGTCATGGCGGCATTCTAATTGCTAGAGAGATTCTAAACGCATGTTTAGAGCATGGAGCAGTGCTTGCTAGAGCAGGGGAGTTTAGCATGAGGGCATTGCAACATGATAAGCTCGATTTGGTAGAATTGGAAGCCACATTAGCATTAATCAACAATACAAATAAAAATCTCACAAAGCTACTCACACGGAATCTAGATGGACATCTTAGCCAAATGTTAGAATCTATACGCATTCAGATTCTAACCCTTATAGCACAAATAGAAGTCAATATTGATTATGCTGATGAGGACTTAGACCCTGCGATACTTAATCATGCTCTAGATATATTGGCGAAAGTTATACAGAGATTTGAAATGGTGCTTGATTCAAGCAGACATTATCAAAAATTACAAGATATGAAGCTTTGCATTATCGGCAAACCAAATGTTGGTAAAAGCTCGTTGCTTAATTTATTATTAATGCAAGATAGAGCAATTGTAAGCGAGCAGGCAGGCACTACGCGTGATACTATTACAGCCATGATTGATATTTGTGGGAATCTTATCTCACTCACAGATACAGCAGGCATACGAAAAAGCACAGATTCTATTGAAATGCAAGGCATAGAGCGAAGCTTTCAGAGTGCAAGAGAGAGCGATATATTGCTATGCGTATTTGATATTTCAAAGCCTATGGATACACAAGATTTTGTAATTATGGATTTTTTATTGCAGGAATGCAGGGATAAATGTGTTCTTATAGTTTTAAATAAAAATGATTTATCGCAGCAAAATAACCATGATTTTAGTGATTTTGAGACCATTATTCTTAACACAAAAGACAAAGAAAACTCAAAGCCATTAAAAGAAAAAATTGCCACCTTTTTAACTATGGATATTGATAGTGAAACATTAGTGCTAACAAATGCTATGCAAAGCACGCTTTTAGAATCTGCATGTAAAAATCTTAGTGCTGCAAGGCAATATCTTAGCAATGGAATCTTAGAACTTGCAAGCTATGAATTGCACCAAAGCCTGCAAGCAATAGGAGATATGACAAAGCCTTATAATGTGGAGGATATGCTTGATTCTATGTTTTCACAATTTTGTGTTGGTAAATAAAATTATATTTACACAACTTAAAATATAAACATAAACTTACTTTGCTTTTTATAACTTCTTGTAATTTTTGTTTTAATCTAAATTATATATATCATTATAATATGCACTAAATAGTTTCAAATATTCTATTTTTATTTAACATTATGCCTTTAGTATAAGATTCTATCTTGTATCTTAGCTATTTATGGAAGGATTCCCTATACATTACTTGGATTCTAGAATCTTTCTATTTTGCACCCGCCCAAAGTGGTAGAAAATCTAGAAACTATAAACTTTATTTTATAGAGTTTGCTTTATGATGAAACTTTATAGCCTATTATTTTCTATAGTATTTCAGGTAGTGTTTGTAATTATAGTTTTATGTGAATTTACTTGTATAACTATTTAATTTTTGACATTACATTATAGACTTATTTTTGCTTGATTTTTATGATTTATTTAAAGCTGTTTTTCATATAAATAATGCTTAATATTGTCTTTTGAGTGTGGTTGTATAAAATTTAATATTAAGTCTTTCAAAACTTTAATAATTTTATTACAAAAATGCTATTTATCACTATATTAATTTATATGAGGAATAGTAATTGCTTGTTTCTATTTAGAGTATTCTCTGTGGAGATAAAATATATAAGGTAGGTTACAACATGAGAGTAACATTTGGCACTAAATATAATCAAATGCTTAATAATCAGGGCAATATTACTTCTAACCTAAATGATTTAAATACAAAAATTGCAAGTGGCAAAAAGATTCAATACGGCTGGCAAGACGCAAGCGTATCAAATCAGAATCTAAAGCTAGAATACGATGAGACTACGCTTCAGCAAGGAATAGATGTAGCACGAACTGCACAAACGCAAACTCTAAATACCGATAAGGCTTTGCAAGAAATATCGCTTGCTATGGTGCAGTTTAAAACAAAGCTACTACATGCGGCAAATGACCTTCATACGCCAACTTCAAGGGAAGCTCTAGCAAGGGATTTAGAGGCTACAAAAGCACATATTATTAGCATAGCAAATACTTCTGTGGGTGGGAAATTTATCTTTGCAGGCAGTAAAGTTGATGTTCAACCTTTTGATGCTGAAGGAAATTATTATGGCAATGATGAAGAGTTAAACGCACTTGTGAGTTCTAAGAATCTTGTGCCTTTTAATATCACAGGAGATGAGCTTTTCTATGGCTATGACAATGACAAACACAGACTTATTACAACAAATGGCAGAATGCTTAATCAAACTAGATTGCACCCAGCCATTATGGATAAATCTGAAAAACATAGTGAGCCAGCAGAAGTATATATTAAAGAAGATGATACATTAAGGGATTTGATAGGTGATAATGATAATGACGCACGAAATAATGGAAAAGAGTATTTCTATGTGCAGGGAGTAAATAGTCGTGGGCAGAGTTTTAAGGAAAAATTTGCCCTTGATGTAGGCTATACAAATCCTAAAAATGCAACATCTGTGCGTGATTTGCTAGATAGAATAGGAAAGGCATTTGGGAATACACATGCCACAAAAGTTGTTGATGTGAGATTAAATAATTGGGGACAAATTGAAATTAAAGATTTAAAGCCCGGTAGCTCTAGTATTGATTTTCACATGATTTCAAGTGATGCGGATGTAGAGAATCTTGCAGAACTTGAAAAGCTTGGGGCAAGAGTGCAAGTATATAGCCAGCAAAATCTTACATCGGAGTTTAGTGCTAGCAATCTAAAAGGTGTGAATGATTTATATGATAATCGCATTACTCACATTCCAACTACACTTATACGCAAAGATAATGTTATGACAGAGGTTGATACAAAACTAGAAGACATTTTATCTGTTCCAACAAGATATATTAAAATTTCAGGAACTCCACCAAATGATAAAGATGGAAAGATTAGCAATAAACCTCTTGGCGAGCCATTACTTTTTGATGTTAGAGGACAAGAAGTAAGGGATTTATTTGATGCGATTAAGGAGTATTTTGGCGGGGATATTGATGTTGAGCTAGATCATGGGCAAATTAATATATATGATAGAAATGTGCGAAATAAAAGCACAGATGCCTTAAAACCACCATTTGATGGTGAGAGGGGTTTTTCTATTCGTCTTGAAACTCTTGATGAAAACGAGCAGGAAGTAAATGGTTTTACCTCAAGTCTTGGTGTTAGTTATACAAAAACAGGCTTTCAGCAGCTAGGTTCTATGCTTAAAGGTAATATTGCACAATCTATTTCTGGCACTTCTGTATTAGCAAATGACCATACAAAGCTTATAGAAGTAACAGATGGCACACTTAATGGAAAGACCTATGGCTTTAAACTCCACGATCATAATGGTATAGAACTTGAAGCAAGCGTTACTTTTACAAAGCAGGGGAGCTTTTTGGAATTACCATCTCAAAATAACCCAAATCAAACAATAAAGATTCCATTATTTGATCCATTTGATGAGCCTCCCGCAGTAACTATTAGCGATGGAGATTCTGTTACTTACAGGCAACTTATGGATGCAATGTCTATCGCACTTAATTATAGCAATGAAGATGATAAATCTCTAGGTGCAACGCAAATCAAGGGCAATAAGCCAACGCAGGCACAAAAAGATGCCTATGAGGAATTATTAGAGAGAGCTAAGGCAAATTTCAATATAGATTTTGATAGTGAAGGTAAAATTGAGATTAAAGATAATTTAAGATCTATTACTCGCATGACAATGATGTTTTATGACAGAGATCAAGATGACTTTAGTGCAAATGCCTTGCGTTATTCAAATGCAAATGTAAGATTAAATGCAAATGGATCGCTTGTGGTAGATGATCCAAAGGTTAATTTCTTTCGCGGTTTAAATGATGCCATTCAATCTGTGAGAGATGGTATATATAGAGCTGGTGCATTACATGGACAACGTTATGATGATACAATGAAAAGTCTTGGGATACAAAACTGCATTGAGCTAATCGACCATTTAAGCGATCATATAGAAAAAGTTATATCAAAAAATGGTGCGCATACACGAACATTTGAGAATTCAGTATCGCGTAATGAGATTATTAAAACACAGGTAAGTGGCATTAAGGGCGATACAATTGGCACGGATTTAGCGGAAACATATAATAAATTCACCAATTTAAGCAACAATTATCAAGCAGTGCTATCATCAACAAATAAGATAAATAATCTATCATTAGTTAATTATCTTAGCTAAAATTTGGAAGTATTTTGTATATTTAGAAGACAAGATAGTCTATCTAAAATACGACAATCTGCAAAAAGCATAGCATTTGTGGGGATAATATTTAGCTTTAAAAAACTTACATAAAACACTCTTTTAACTTTATATAAGCCTTAATGGTTTTCAAGTTAAAACCATGTGTAAAGCTTTTTTGATATTTATATAAATCTAATTCAAACAATTCTCATTTTGTTTCAGAATCTCACGCAAATTTTAAAATCATTTTAAAGAATTTAACCCCCTCTGTCATTGCAATGCTGAAAAGCCAAAGTAATCCATAGAAAAAGCAAATGCAATGGATTTTGTGATAGAATCTAAATTTATAGAAACCATATTTATTGTTATTGTGGGATTATGTATTTATGGAATCTCTATTTAAGCTTTTAGGAATTTTTAAAAATTATAGGCTTTAATTTAGAATTTGTGATATTGCAAGCTTTGATTTTTGACTATTCATATATTTATATATTGAGCAGAATCTATACAATATAGATTCTATATTTTCAATAGATTTTAATAAATCTTTGGCAACATAATTATACAAAGCTTATAAATAGGCTTAAAATAAAATATTATTCTATAAATTATGCCTGCGTTTCTGTATCTTGCGGATAATAATTAGCAATAGGTTCAGCAAGCTTATAATGCGGATATTTAATGCTATCAAGGACTATTTGTGCCATAGTAAGATTGTCAAAGTTAAAGACCAATGGGGCAAGAAAGTTGATTGTGGAACGTTCAATTGGATTTTGCATAACCATGATATTTGCTGTTAAAATATTTTTACTATTTTCTAAATCAAGCAATAATTTTAAAGCCATTGGCACTTCAAATTCATATTCTTCACGCAAAACAAATGGATTCACTAGAGTAAAAATAGGTGTTGCATCATTAGCATTTGTCAATCGCAGAAAAACATCATCAAGTTTTTCTAGCTTCATTTTATCAACATGCTCAAAACCTAAAATTGGCGATTTGACTTCAAAAATCATAACACTCTCCGAGATTAACATTAAGTTATAAATACTAAATAACAGCTGCTTGCATACTATAAAGCCTCTAGTTTTATAAGCACCCAAAAGTCATTAGTAAATGAATATTTTACCAAAAAGTTGATAAATATGCAAACATAACACGAATTTTTTATATAATATCATTTATTTTTTGTTGGAGTTTAAATTGCAGAGTAAAACATTTTATAACACTATCACTATTTTTTTTAAGATTCTAGCATTTATGTTTTTAATGTGCTTTTTTATGGCATGTAGCGATAAAGGTAAAGAAGCTATATATAATCAGTCAGCAAGCTTTTGGTATGAGGGAATCTTTAAGAATATTAGATTGGGAAATCTTGAAACCGCAGATAATTATTTTTCATCCCTGCAAAGTGAGCATATTAATTCCCCGCTAATACCTGAAGCCATGCTAGCACTTGGACAGGCGCATTTAAGCAATGAGGAATATATATTGTCTGATTTTTATTTTAAGGAATATTTAAAACGTTATGGTAATCCAAGCAATTCTGATTATATTAGTTTCTTACGACTTAAGTCCCATTTATACGCATTTAAAAATGCTTCAAAAGACCAGCAGTTTATGACAGATACTATACTTTTAATACAAGATTTTATGGAGAAATATCCAAATAGTCGCTATATGCCTTTTGTGAATGAAATGGAAGTAAAATTTGTGCTTGGACAAAATGAGCTAAATAATGCAATAGCGCGTGTATATGAAAAAAACGAGCAAAAGGAAGCAGAACAAATGTATAGAGATAGAATAGATTCTGATTTGCAAAAAGAAACAAAACCAACACCATCTAAAGTGCCATGGTATATGGTGCTGCTTAGTTGGTGATTTAAATCTAAATACTATTTAAGAAAGGAATATAATGAATAAAACAGATGATTTATTAATTACTTTACCAGTTGTTGTAGAAGATGAGATGTTTGTATTCCCATTTATTATTGCACCTATATTTATAGCTGATAAAGCTAATATAGCAGCCGTGCAAAAAGCACAAAAAGGCAATGATGAGATTTTTGTTGTATGTGCAAAAAATAATCCAAAAGAAGATGATGTCCCATTCTATGATGTGGGCGTTATAGGTAAAATTATGCGTAAAGTTAGTCTGCCTGATGGACGCATAAAGATTCTATTTCAAGGAATCTCAAAAGGCAAGATTACAGAAATTAAGAATGTAGAGCCTCTAGAGGCACAAATTGAAGTAATTTCTTATAAACCAAGCAATAAGCAAACAATAGACGCACTACTTGCAGTGTTTATGGAGAAAATTAACTCTTTGGCTCATTTAAGTCAAAATATTTCTCCAGACTTATTACGCAATATTGAAAGCACAGATGATCCAAATAAAGTAGTTGATTTAGTAACCTCAACCTTGCGATTAAAAAAAGAGCAAAGCTATATACTTTTTGCAAGTAATGATACAGAAGAGCGACTTATGCTAGCCACACAAATGGTATTAGAAGAGATTGAAACGCAAAAACTTCAAAAAGATATAAAATCAAAAGTTCATACAAAAATGGATCAAATTAACCGCGAGTTTTTTTTAAAAGAGCAGTTAAAGCAGATTCAAAAAGAATTAGGCATTGACAAACAAAGAGATGAGGAAATAGATCAATACTACAATAAGTTAGAAGAATTAAAAAGTGGTATGGGTGAAGACGCATATAAAGAGATTAAAAAGCAAATCGATAGATTAGCTCGCGCTCACCCCGATAGCTCTGATGCAAATATGGTGCAAAACTATGTAGAATGGATGCTAGAGATTCCATTTACAAGCGTAAGTAGTAAAAAGTTAAGCATTAAAAATGTAGAGAAGCAGTTAAGTAGCGATCATTACTCACTTATTGAAGCAAAACAAAGAATTGTAGAATATTTTGCTGTTAAGCAACTTTTAGAGCAAAGAGCAAAGAAAGTAAATGCAGGTAAATATAAAAATGGTGAGGGCAAAAAAAATGAGCAACATGAAAGCTTGCTTAAAAAGATAGAATCTGAAAAAGATGAATTAAGAGAAGATTCTAAAAAAGAATATAATGCTAATGCAAATGACAAACATAAGGGCACTATTTTGTGTTTTTATGGTGCGCCAGGTGTTGGTAAAACAAGCCTTGCAAATTCCATAGCCACCGCACTTGGCAGACCTCTTGTGCGTATTGCTTTGGGAGGTTTGGAGGATGTGAATGAATTGCGTGGTCACAGAAGAACATATCTTGGTTCAATGCCAGGTAGAATCGTTCAAGGTTTAATAGATTCTAAAAAAATGAATCCAGTTGTAGTGTTGGATGAAATTGATAAAATTGTTCGCGGTGTGCGTGGAGATCCTACAAGTGTGCTATTGGAGATTTTAGATCCAGAGCAAAATATTAGCTTTAGGGACTATTATGCTAATTTTAGTATTGATTTGTCGCAAGTTGTATTCATTGCAACAGCAAATGATATTTCTATGATTCCAGCACCACTGCGTGATAGAATGGAATTTATAGAGATTAGCAGCTACACGCCGCAAGAGAAATATGAAATTGCAAAAAAATATCTAATTCCGCAAGAAATCAAGAATCATGGCTTAGAATCTCATGAAGTAAAAATATCAAAAGAAGCCATAGAAACCATTATACACAACTATACAAGAGAAGCTGGTGTAAGGAATCTGCGTAGAAAAATAGCTCAAATAATGCGTAAAGCCGCAGTTGAGATTCTAGGAGGACATACAACAATTATGCAAGTAGGCGTTAAAGATTTAACGCGTTTATTGAAAAAAAGTGTATTTGAAATTGATAAGGCGGAACGCAACCCAAGAGTTGGCGTTGTAAATGGACTTGCATGGACTGCAGTTGGCGGCGATGTGCTAAAAATAGAGGCATTATCTCTATTGGGTAAGGGGAATTTGAAGCTTACAGGGCAATTAGGCGATGTGATGAAAGAATCTGCCTATATTGCATATTCTGTGGTAAAAAATAGACTTGACAAAACTTTGCAACAAGACTTTAATAAAACTAAGCAAAATCAAGATTCCAATAACAAGAAAACAAAAAATACAGAATCTAAATTATCATCACAAGATTCTAAAGCAACAAAATCGCAACAATCTATGGAATCTAATTTAGAAAAAATTCAAGCCAACCCAGATGAAGTAGCTTATAAAAGTCCAACTGAAACGCTTGACATTCATTTGCATGTGCCAGAGGGCGCAACACCAAAAGATGGTCCTAGTGCGGGTATTACTATGGCATGTGCAATTGCTTCAATTTTGTTTGATAGGCTTGTGCGTCAAGATGTTGCAATGACAGGGGAGCTTAATCTTAGTGGTGAAGTGTTGCCTATTGGTGGGCTTAAAGAGAAGCTTATTGCAGCATATAAGGCTGACATTAAAAAGGCATTAATACCAATTAAAAACTATAAACGAGATTTAGCAGACATACCAAAAGAAGTGCAACAGAATCTTGAAATAATAGCTGTTAGAAATATTGATGAGGTTTTTAGCCACGTGCTTTTATAAGTTCTTTTACAGATAGAAAATACATTTAGCTTAGTTCCTTAATTTTTGAGATAAATAATTTTAGGCTAGCTAGATTCTAAAATAGATATGGAATCTGTTATGCTGTTTGATTTTTTTATGGAAAGCTTTGGCTTTGTCTTGCAATGACGGAGAGGGCGAGGTTAATTCTAAAAGCTTGCTAGCTCATAACAAGGCAGTAGATTCTAAAATAGTTTTAGAATCTAATTATGGATTGCTTTACAATGCTTGCAATGACGATAAAAACGCTTTTCTTACTTTTCTATATTTATCCCACCTTGTTTCCCCTGTCATTGCGAGACTTACATAGCAAGTCGTGGCAATCCATATTTTCAGAATCTAGTTTGAAACCTGTTGTGCTGTTTTTGTTTTTTTATGGATTGCTTTGTTTGTTGCTTTGCTTTTCACAATTTATGGAAAGCTTTGGCTTTGTCTTGCAATGACGGAGAGGGCGAGGTTAATTTTAAAAGCTTGCTAGCTCATAACAAGGGCAGTAGAATCTAAATTAAATTTAGATTCTAACAACTAAAACCAATCAAACAAAGTTTGAAAAATGCTAGCTATACATTAGATAGTTAAATATTAACTGCTGCAATCATTTTAGCAAAGCTTTTTGGACAAAGGCTTGATCCGCCAATTAAAACACCATCAGTAATAGCACAAATTTGTGTGATATTATCTTGTTTTACACTTCCTCCATATAAAGCTTTTTTAACTCCTAATTTTTTCAATATATCCATAGCATTAGCAATATTATCAAGGCTTGGTGTTTTGCCGCTACCTATTGCCCAAAGAGGCTCATAGGCTATGGTTAATAAAGGATAGGATAAATCAATATTTTCTAGTTGAGATTCTAGAAAATCTTTAACATTGTTTATATTAGAATCTTCCCCTATACAAAGCATTATACGCATATTAGATTCCATAAAGAAACGAAATTTTTCTACAATCATTAAATTACTTTCACCCAAAATCTTTCGTCTCTCACTATGTCCTAACATGATATATTTAATTTGTAATGATTGTAAAACTTCCTGCCCTATTTCACCTGTAAAAGCACCATTTTGTATTGGATAGGCATTTTGTGTGCCGATTTCAAAATTTTTATAATTATTATATGTTAAGCTTGCTTGATTTGGAAATACTATTATTTGATATGCTTTTGCATGTGCTATATTGTCAAGTTCTGTTTGCAGTGTTGCTAAATATGCTAGAGTGCTTTGTGGAGTGTGATTTGCTTTTAGATTTGCAGCTATTATTTTCATGTTATTCCTTTCTTTATTGCCATTATTTAAAGAATCTTTATTACAGAATCTTTTACATAGAAACTCTATAAATAGAATCTTTTATATAGAAACATTATTACAAAATCTATATAAACAGAATCTTTTTTAAATAAATCTTTAATAGATAGAATCTTAGCAATAAATTAGCAATTTTAAGAAATATATGTTTAAAGGTGTTATCTTGGATTCTAATCCAATGAATTCTAATATACTAGATTCTAATCCACATTTGTATCGCAAATATCATAATTGCAGCATAATAAAATTAATTAAAATATGAAGCATATACATAATCATTATTAGCATGATTGTGTATATTTAGAATGGCAAGAATTAAAATTTTAAGTTTTAAATTTTGATATAGAATCTTCTAGGGCTTGTGCTTTTTGTGTCATTTCTCCTACTACTTCATGGATATTGTGTCCAACTGCTTGAGTGCTTTTGCTATGTGCCATCATATCATTCATCATTGTGTTTAAATCGCTTGTGCTTTGAGCTATCGCATTATTTATTGTTTTTAGCTTTAGTGATTTATCTTTTGTGATTTTTAATTTTTCCTTTGTATCATTTGCATGAATTATTAATGGCTCTGTTGTATCTGTAATCCTTCTCATTGAGTTTGCTACATCAATAATTGTGTGTTGCATATCGCTTATGCTTTGTGTTACTAGATTAATATTGCTACTAATCTCACCAAGAGATTTGCGAGTGCGTTCTGCTAGTTGCTTAACCTCATCTGCTACAACAGCAAAGCTTCTGCCATGCTCGCCTGCACGCGCGGCTTCAATGGCTGCATTAAGGGCTAATACATTAATTTGATCAGATATATCGTTAATAATAGAAATCACCTCTCGAATATGATTTGCATGTGTGGTTAAATCATCTACATGCGCTACGACACTTTCTTGATTATGTGCAAGTTGCGTTATTAAACTTATAGAATCTTGTAGGTTTATTGTGAAATCTGCTAGAGTAGATTCTGTATTGTCTATATCGTCTATTGTATGGCTTGTTGTTTGCTCTACAATCTCAAGTTGCTTGCCTACCTCAAGCGTTAAAGCATTTACCTTATCTACAAGCACAAATTGCTTATCAGCATTTTTTGACAAAGTTTCAGCAATGCCTGAAAGTTTAAGGCATGTTGTTGTGTTTTCCTCGCTAACCCCCTTGCTTAATGCAATTGTATTTTGTATCGTCTCAATAAATCTATTAACATAAGTTGAAGTAATGCCCACTTCATCTTGACCCTTAATAGCAATGCGTTTTGTTAAATCTCCGCTACCGCCTTCAGTTAAATCCTTTGCCATATCTCGCAAATTATTTAGGGGCTTTACAAGTTCTCTCTCAAAAAATATATATAATCCAATAAGTGCTAAAATTCCCGCACCAATCATTGTAATAAGTAGATATTGTTGCGTTTCATCAATCTGATTATACATGCTGCCTAGAGATATATTTAGGTCAAGCACACCTAGCACATCTCCACTTTGCACATTGCTATGGCATTCAAGGCAGCTTTCATTTGCAATAAGTGGTTTTTTTAATACAAAATCCCCTCTTTTTTCATCGCTATCAATATATTGCTGTTTTGTTTTAAATATTTCTTTTATATTATCTGGTGTTGGTCTATTATTATGTTCTCCCCATATCTCATCAATGCTTGGTGAGCGATATATTTCAATAGATTTTATACCCTCAATTGTGCTTGCTTCTTTAATGCCTACATCCATAATTTCTCGCACACCAATATTCATGCTCATTCTTATTGTTTGAAAAACAGAATCTCCTATCATTTGTGCTATTTCTTTGCCCTCTTTTGCTGCCATTTTATTGAAACCATTTGTGATAATCAAATAAAGACCACCAAATCCGCATACAATACAAATAAAAAGCGTAAAAAGCACCTTAGAACGAAAGGTTTTTAGCATGCCAAAATCTCCTTTATTTAAATACCAAAACTTATTGCTCATCTTTATCAAGTGTGAATGTAACTCTAGCTGGGGCTTGCTTTTTACCAACAATATTAGCATAATCGCCACTACCTGATAGCACTATTTCATCACCATGCAATACATTTGGCTTTCCTATCTCTTCTACAAATGCGTTGTCATAAAGGCGATATTCATTCTTTTTTACATTATAAATTAATCTATTTGCCTTGCCTTTTAGCTCCCTTTTATCATTTGTGATAATTGTAAAACGCACATTGCCTATTGCTTCATATTTAAGCGGCTTTCTTGCATTATCAGTATAAACAACTACTTTATCGGAAAATAGGGTATCTTTTCCTTTCTTGATATTGACATTGCCTGTGATAGTTGTCGTATTTCCCACACTCTTAAAGTTTTGTGCCACAATATCTATTACATCTGGTTTTGCTGCAAAAAGCACATTTAGCATAGCCACAAACATACATATATAGAATCTTTTCATATCTGTCCTTTACTTTATGATTTTTGTTTTAATATTTTTTGCTGTTATTGTATCAGTTTCTTTGTCATAAAAGATATTTTCTCCATCTGTTGTCATATCTGTATCTTCTATAAAAAATTTTCCCTCTCCACGAAACACATCAGCTTTTGTATTATAAATACCTCGTTCAGAAAAAAACTTTACATTAGGGCTTTTTGTATAGTAAATGCCTTTTATAAAGTCATATTCATCATTTTTATGCCACACTTCTTCACCCTCTAGAGTTTCAGTGCTTAAATCATTATTTAAACGACTGCCAAAAAAGTCTATATACACTTCTTTATCCGCATACTGCATACCCTTATTTGCTTTGACAAACATATCTACATGTTGAGAGTCAAATCTATTTAGAGAAAAGTCAAACATTTCAAGCTTTGGAATCTCTTCTGTATGCGTGTATTGTGAGCCATTATGGCGAAAAAGCAATAAAGAAGCAAAGCTAAATAATAAAAGTCCAATAAAAAATACAAGAATATAATTTATATTTTGTAGAAAGATTCTAAATTTAATATACTTCTTTAAAAGAAAGATACGTCCTTTTGTTAGCTCCTTGCTTTGAATAAATGCCATTAACACCTCTTTTTAATTATTATGTATGCTATAAGCAAAAATTATACACAATATTCCGCTTCTAAATTATAAGCATACCATCGCCATAGGAATAGAATCTATATTTATGCTTTATTGCCTCATGATAGATTCTAAGTGTTTTGTCTCGTCCAATTATGCTGCTTACAAGCATAAGGAGACTTGACTTTGGTAAATGGAAGTTTGTAAGTAGGGCTTTGACTTTTTTTGGTGGATTATATGGATGTAAAAAAATATTATTTTCTCCAATTATAGAATCTTTATTGCTTAAATCTTTTAAATTTTTCTGTCTAATGAGCCATTCTACGCTACGCATAGCCGTTGTGCCAATGCAAAGAATATTTTTTGCTTGCATTATTTTTTGTAAATTTTCGTTAGTTATTATACAAGATTCTGCATGTATTTTATGATTTAGTATATTTTCACTATTTACAGGTTGAAAAGTCCCCGCACCAACATGCAAAGTTACAAAAGCATGATTATAGTGCTGCTTTAATTTAATAAACATAGAATCTGAAAAATGCAAACTTGCAGTTGGCGCAGCCACAGAGCCACTATGCTTTGCAAATATGCTTTGATAGTCTATATGATCTTTTTCTGTGCTTTCGCGTTTTATATATGGTGGTAGAGGTATCTTGCCGCATTTATCTAGCAATTCAAACACTTGATTTTGTGCTAGATTTATTGCCTTATCTTTTAGCGATTCTCTTTTAAGTAGAGATTGATTATTTAGTGTAAAAAAGATTACTTCCCTATATCCATTATCCCTTAATGCTAAGACCTGTATATATACTTTTATTTCATTATAATGTAGCACAAAAATATCATATAGCTTTACTCTGCCTTTTATCTGAACTATATGCAAATTATTTGAAATTGCCTTATGATAAAATATCTCGCGTTTTGCTGGCAGTATGGAATCTTTTATTTCATTTGTCTTTATAAAAGATTCTAAATCTAGTTTGTTTGCAAAAAGTCTTGCATTCATTACCCTTGTATCATTCATAACTATTAGATAGTCCTTTGGTATATAGGTAAATAAATCCCTAAAAGTGCTATGGATTATCTCATCATTATGATATATTAGAAGCTTTGCATTTTCTTTTGGCATGATTGGAGTTGTTGCAATTAGCTCATTTGGCAGTGTAAAATCATAGTTTGATAGTTCTAAATCTTGTGGTGTAGCGGCTACATTGATTATAGATTCTGTATCTTTATTTAATTTTATTATAGAATCTTTTTGCATTAGTTGCGTTCTTTAAAATATGTATAGTCAAATTGCTTTAAAAGGCTAAACTCATTATTTTTCACTATGCCTAAACTTGGTAGTTCTACGCCATTAAAAGTTGTATTTTTTACAATGGTGTAATGCATCATGTCTGTAAATGCTATTTTATCTCCAATTTGCAATGGTGTATCAAAGCTATAATCCCCAATCACATCTCCTGCAAGACAAGTAGGTCCTCCAAAGCGATATTTATACGCCCCTTTATCTATGCCTAAATCATTTTCTATAATTGCCCTGCCATTAGAATCTTTTGCTATTTTGTAGCATTCTGGACGATATGGCATCTCAAGACAATCTGGCATGTGGCAACTTGCACTAATATCAAGAATAGCTACCAAACCATCGTTTAGAATAATATCAACCACTTCGCCAATTAAATCCCCTGTTTGCCAGCCAACTGCTTCACCCGGCTCTAGCATAACTTTGATTCCATTATACTTTTCACGAAAATCTTTAATAATTTTCACAAGTAAAGCACAATCATAATCATTGCGTGTTATGTGATGACCTCCACCAAAATTTATCCATTCGCAATGTGAGATATAATCTCCAAAATGTTTTGTTACATGCGGTAAAGTTCGACTTAGGGCATTAGAATCTTGCTCGCAATGTGTATGAAAATGCAAGCCGCTAAAATGTGCTTTAAAGAATGAAAATTTATCTGTAAATCCATATTTATTTGCAAGATTCTCTATTTTATCATGAAAAACACTCGGAATAATTCCTAAACGACTTTTTGGAATACATGGATTATAAATAGGTGGTGTTACCTCGCTATATAGGGGGTTAATACGCAATCCAACCTTAATTTGTGGAATCTCATTTGGGAGTTGAAAGGTTAAATTTGAGGTTTTTTTGCATTTTGCAAGTATTTCATAGAGTGTTTTTAAATATTTGTTTCTTTTATCAATATATGGTTTTAGTCTCTCCCACTGATCTAATGAATTAAAAATAATGTGAGTTGCATAATTTAAAATTTCATTAAGCTGGATATCCTTATAGGCTGGAGAAAAAACGCAAACTTCTTTTTTTACAAAAGAATGAAAAAAAGCATATGGAATATATTTAGATATTTCTTGCCAAATATCCTTTTGGTTTGTTTGCATTTTTAGAGTAAATTCTGCTTTTTCTTGTGTATGTTTAGAATCTTGATAGTTTTTTAGCTCCAAATTTTGTTTAGATTCTGTTTTATTCTCTTTTAATGATGACTCTTGTGCGGTAATTTCTATGGAATTATTATTTTTGCAATTATTGGAGTTTTGATTGTTGCTGCAAGGTTTTGCTTGTTTAGATTCTATATTTTCTATTATAGAATTCAGGGATAAAATAATAGAATCTATATCTTTAATGTTTGCTTGGTCTTTGCATTCTTTTTTTAAATGCGATAGTAATTCTATAATAATATTATTTGCTTGGGTGTGTTTTTGCATACATGGCATTATGATTGTATCAAATGCTAAAAGCGTTTCATGTAAGCCACTGCAAGTTGCCCCTTGTAGTTTTGTGTAAATAGGCTCAAAATAACGCCAAAAACTATATCCCTTTAAAGCCACTAAAATATCTGCCCCACATTCTTTAGCTACATTTTCTAATAATCTAATATTAGAATCTAGCGCGTTAGCACATAATACATAGCTTGGACTAGGAATCTTAAAGGCTATATTTGTTTTATTTAACTCTTGTTGCAATGTAGTTTTATTTGCTAAAAAGTCTTTATGCCATATGGGCATGAGGCTTGAATGCTGCTTTAGATTTTTATTTTGTGGTAATTTATTGTCTTTGTTATGTAGATACATTGGTCTGTCCTAAGCGACTTTTTGCAACTTGTGTAATTGCACTATGCTGTTTTTATTTTCATAGATTTTTTTTGCTATATAGATTCTATACATAGAATCTTAATACCCTTAATATAGCAAGCTTGTAAAATATTTATCGCAACATTAGCTCTCGCACTGCCTTTTCAATTTCAACTGGATTTGATTTTGATATAAACTCATCTGCATCAAGAGATAATGCCATTTCCTCATTGCTTGTTCCACTCATTGATGAATTAACCACAATTGGTATATGCTTTGAGATAGCATTTGATTTAACCTGTTTAATAACCTCAAAGCCACTTGCTTCGGGCATTTCTAAATCTGTAATAATTAGCCCAATTTCATTAATATCAGTTTCTGAACTAAAGAGATAATCAAGCAATTTTTGCCCGTTGATAAAGTCAATATGAACAACACCTAATCGATTTAGTATTGTTTGCATAGTTTTTAATACGCTTGGACTATCATCAGCAAGCAATATTTTTTTATTTGTAATTACTTGATTAATATTTTCCATTTCTTTATTCTTTTCTTCCTCAATCCATGGGAATACATCAACAAGCATTTTTTCAATATCAACAACCTGCACCAATTTACCATCATAATAACGCGTTCTTGATACAAGCTTGCCATTGCCACCTCCACTACTGCCAACACCCGCACTTTGCTCTATTTCCGTCCATTTTTTATTTAAGATTCTATCAGCCTCGTAGATACGCACACCAATAGTCCATTTTGAAAATTCACATATCATAACAATATCATCTTCACCTTTTTGTCGTGGCACAGCATATTCGCGTAAGTTTTTTGTAGGTAGTTGAGTGTCATAGAAAAACCACTTTCGCATATCAATTAATGGTATAGTTAGCTCTCTTATTGTAATAAGACCTTCTACAAGGGAGTTTGGCTCATGGCTTACAATGGTAATAGCTCCGTTATATTTAACAACTTCTCGTATTTTAAACACATTTACTGCATATAAATCTTTCCCTTTTTCCAAACGAAAACAAAGTAATTGTAATTCATTATTTTTATGCAAACTTGTTACTTGGTCTATATTTGACATTGCCATATTTAAGCCTTTATAATAAAATCACACAATTTTTTGAAATCATAGCATATTTATTCTAACATAATATTTTTTTGTTTTTTTATGTAGCATTAAAATAAGCGTAATGCGTAGTTTTGTATGTTTATAAGTTTTTAGAATCTAGCCACTCCGCCATGAACTAGGCTTTGAAAAAGCCAAAGCAATCCGCAAGTAATACAAATACGCTAGATTACCACGCAGTTCTTGCGACTGATCGCCCATAGCAATGGTTAAAAATTAGAATCTAGTGCTTAAGATTCTATATCAATTTTACTTTAGCAAGAGGCTAGGTAAAGATTGTTGAATTAATAAATAGTGGTTGTATAGTAAAAATTTACAAATAAAATGGAGGAAATACTGCTAAAAATTAAAACTGCCACATGTTAGCAAAGCTTACTTAAATACAAGTGTAGCTTAAACTCATCATAGCTAAAAAAGAAAATGAGAATAAGTAGGAATATGAAATTTAGCGATTCCTTATAATTTGTAATGCGTGTAAAAAGCTTACTTTTTCAATTTGTATGCCTGAAGTCATGTTTTTAACAGAAAGCGTTTTTGTTTGAAATTCTTCATCTCCTATAATAATGCTAAATTCATGTCCTTTTGCGTTTGCATAAGCAAGAGATTTTTTAATCTTTACTGCATCAGGATATACTTCAGCTTTTACATTGCTGTGACGCAATGCCTCTGCAATCTTATGTGCAAATGCAAAATATTTATCATTAGTAACAATAAGCAAAACACGAACCATAGTCCCACGCAACTCTAATAGCTCAAGCTCCATAAGTGCAGCAATCAATCTATCAAGCCCAATGCTAGCCCCAACGCCACTTAGCTTCTCTTTGCTAAAGCTCTGTGTGAGGTTATCATAACGACCGCCACTACACACACTGCCAATGCTTTTTAGTCGATTAAGTGTTGTTTCATATACAATTCCTGTATAGTAGCCAAGCCCACGCGCAATGGAAAAATTAATGCGACAACTAGATATATCAAGCTCCAAATCATTAAGAATATTAAACATAGATTCTAAATCTTGCAGTCCCTTACGCAATGTTTCATTATAATTCTTTAGATAGGCTACTTCTTGAAAAAACTCACTATAATGTGCGGTTTGCTTAATGGTTATAATCTTGCAAATATCTTGTGATTGTTGTGGTGTGATATTTAGTTCTTTTTGCAATTCTTCTTGCACTTTATCTAGTCCAATTTTATCAAGTTTATCAATAATACGCAAACCAGATTCTATAGAATCATGCAAGCCAAAATATTCAAAGATTCCATTTAAAACATCTCTGTGATTAACCCAAATGGTAAATTCTTGCAATCCAAGAGAACTTAATGCACTATAAATAACTTGCAAAATCTCAGCATCACAACTCAAAGAATCACTGCCAATAAAGTCAAAATCACATTGTGTAAATTCCCTATATCGCCCTTTTTGTGCGCGCTCCCCGCGAAATACATTGCCAACAACATAACGTTTAAAAGGCATAATAATATCGTTGCGATGTTGTGTTATAAAACGCGCTAATGGCACGGTTTGATCAAATCTCAAAGCAACATCTCTATCGCCATGATCCCTAAATCTATAAAGCTCTTTTTGAATCTCATCGCTACCTTGCTTAACTAGAATATCTGCGTATTCTAAATGTGGCGTTTCAATCGGCATAAATCCATAACTTAAAAAAACCTCACTCACTTTATCAACAATGCTAGCTTTTGCATAAGCCTCTTTTGGTAGTCTATCTCTAAATCCACTTAATGTTCGCGGCTGTATTAGTTTATCATTCATTTTTACTCCATAAATAAAGCATAAACGCTATTTTGTTTAATGTGCTTATGTTAATGTATAGATATTATTCACACATTTATATGGAACAGGCATATATTTATTATTAATGCAATATGCAAACCTCTTTTTAATTATGCTAAAGGCTCAAGCAGTCAATTATTTATCATTTTATTAGAATCTTGCATATCATAATAAAATCTATTATTTCAAAGTGCCTTCAACTTTTGTGCAAACCTGATTACACTCTGTATTGCTACATACCATATCGCATTTTGTGCTAACAAATACGCCTTGTGCCTTTTGTTTCTTAGCAGCACATCCAGACAATGCCATAATACCAACAAAACAAAAAATAATAGATAATATTCGCATATTCATTCCTTAATTTCATAGATTATGTAAATATAAGCAAAAAATAATCCAAAATAACATATAAAAAGTTTATGATTCTTGGCAATTTCTATTTTTCTTACACAAATAATCACATAAAGATAAAAGTATAAAACAAATAATCTTAACTCTAATTGGCTATACTACGCATTTTAGTCTATATTTTTAGAGTAAAGGGAGCATTTTTGGATATAGCATTTTTTGATTTCGATGGCACTATAACTCGTGGGGATTCATTTGCACTTTTTTTGCGTTTTGTTTTTGGCAAAAGATTCTATATAAAAGTCGCACAGAATCTTCCTACACTTTTAGCTTATAAGCTTGGCATGATAGACAATAGCTACACCAAAGAAAAAGTTATTTACTCTTGTTTTAATGGCATGCAAGAAGCGGTTTTAAAAGAGCATTGCCTTGCATTTAGGGCGACTTTAGAATCTTTTTGCAAAGCTTCAGCACTTGAAAAAATGCAATGGCATAAACAGCAAGGTCATAAAATCGTGCTTGTATCAGCAAGCTTTGAGGAATATTTGCGTCCATTATGTAATCATTGGGGAATTGATTTGCTTGCGACAACAATGGAAGTAGAGCATGGAAAATTAACAGGAAAATTTGCACAGCCAAACTGCTATGGACCAGAAAAAGAAAGACGCATTAAAGCAAGCTATGATCTTAGGCAATATGATTCTATTTATGCCTATGGAGATACTAGGGGAGATAAAGAAATGCTTGCTTTAGCTAGTCCAAATCTAGCGTTTTTTCGCGTATTTAATTAATTTGGGGAAATATGATTATACCATTTAGAGATATTATGCAGCAATGGCTATATGATCCATTAAAAGGCTATTATACAAAAAATCATGTAGGCAAGATGGGAGATTTTTATACATCTGTTAGCGTATCAAAGTTTTTTGGTGGGGCAATTAGCCGCTATATTTTAAAAATGCTTGATGAAGGAAAGCTAAAATTGCCGCTTTATATTGTGGAAATTGGCAGCAATAATGGCGATTTGATTTCTGATATTGCGGAATTTATTAAGGCATTTAGTGAAGTTGTCTTTAATCAAAGTATTTTTTGCACTATTGAGCCATTACAAACCTTGCAAAAATTACAAATAGATAATTTTAAACAAAGAATCACATCAAGATTTAACAAGCAATTACACATTTATAATGATATAAAATCATTGCAAGATGAATTGCCAAATAATATATTTTTTATTTCTAACGAACTTTTTGATAGTATGCCTTGTGATATTATCCATAATGATTCTATGCTTTATTTGCATAATGAGCAGTTTGTGTGGAAACCAATAGATTCTATGGTATATAAATTTAAAGAGCTTTATGCAATACAAGGTGCAGAGATATCGCTTGCATGGAAGACTTTCATACAGCAGCTTTGCAAATTAAATTGTGGATGGATATTCCTTACATTTGATTATGGTGATTTTTTGGCTAGGGAACTTAATTTAAGAATGTATAAACAACACAAGGTGTATAATCTATATGAGGAATTGCAAGAAGGCAGGCTTTATGGCTTTATAGGGAATAGCGATATTACTTATGATGTGGATTTTGGGCTACTTTGCAAAATTTTTGAGAAACACAACATAACTAAAATTTGCAATGTTACGCAGTCTAAATTCTTGATAGAATCTTGTGAGATTATTGATATTTTTGATAGTTTTGCTAGACATTTTAACACCATTTTACTTACCAAACAAAAATCAAACTTGCAGGGCTTAATCTCCCCAAATGCCATGGGCGAACGTTTTAAAACATTATGTGTGGAACGAACATAGCCTTTATATTTATATGTTATGTTTGTAGCAATATAAAATCAATAAATACAGAATCTAACAATAACAATAAATGCGATTTCTATAAATTTAGAATCTAGCATAGATTCCGTTGCGTTTGCTTTTTCTTGTGGATTGCTTTGCATTAGCAAAGCTAAGGCTCGCAATGACGGATATATGTTGATTCTGAAATGAGTTTAGAAATTATATGAGATTCTAAAACAAAATGAATGTTTTTGAGTTAAATTCTAAAATATGCTTAGAATCTTTATGAGATTCTGAATTTAGACTTAGAAACTAACACAGATTCTAAAAATAATTTAGAATATTAAATAATATTTGTTTGTAGGCTAATTTTTATTCCAACTAAAATTAAATGCTATATATTAAAATATCATTAGCTACACAAGCATGCTAAAGCTAATGTATCTTAGCCTTAGTAGCTCAAGTAGCCTATAATCAACATGAACTACATAAAATCCTTTTATGCCAAATTATTATAAAAATTTATCCTTAAAGCTTGCCACAAAGACAATTAAAATAACAACCGGAATAATATATTTCACATATAAAAACCATATATTAACAATGCCTTCATATTTTTCGCTTCCTTTTAATATCTCTTTTTTAGCTTCATCTCCTAGCACCCAGCCAACAAAAATCGCACAACCAAGAGAAGTGAATATAAAAAATATTGTCGCACTAATATCATCAAAAGCATCAAATATACTCTTACCTAAAATCTTTACATGTCCCCATACATTATCCCCTAAGATAGAAGGTATATTGCCAAGTATAAAGATAACACCTAATACTAATAGTGCCGCAAGTTTTTTATTCATACCAAATTTTTCTTCCAGCACAACGATTAAGACTTGAAAGTTTGGCAATGAAGTAGTAAATGCCGCAAGCATAAGCAAACAGAAAAATATAATCATAAAAAATGTTCCGCCGTGCATTTTTGAGAAAACAATAGGCAGGCTTTGAAACACAAGGCTAGGTCCTGCTGCGGGATCTACACCAAAAGTAAATAGCGATGGAAAAATCATAAACCCTGCTATTACAGCAATTAAGGTATTAACAACACCTGTAATAACAGAAGTTTTAATCAATTGTTCCTCTTTATGCAAATGCGATGAAAGGGTAATCATAACACCAAATCCAAGCGACAATGCAAAAAACACTTGACCTAATACCACTATAAACAAGTCTTTGGTAATTTTACTAAAGTCAGGTGTTAGGTAATATTTAATACCCTGCATTGCACCATCTAGTGTGATATTTCTTAAAACCATGCCAATCATAAGACAGAAAAGAAGCGGCATTAGAATCTTTGCTGCCTTCTCAATACCATTAATAACACCACGAGTTAAAACAATATAGTTTGCCAGCACGAAAAAGAAAGTCGCAATGCTTATTGCAAGAGGAGCATTGACAACATTATTTTCCCAAAAAGCCTTTGTTTCAGCTGCACTAAGCTCATGAGATAAAGCTAAACCACCTGTGAAGCTATTAAAAATATAGTTTAAAACCCAACCGCCAATAACCATATAATATGCCATAATGCCAAAACAACCTATAAGTCCTGTAATGCCTATGATTTTCCAAATAGGTGAGATTGGTTTGCCATTTGCAGTGCCGCCAAAACAATCAACAGAGTTTTTGTGCATTCGTCTGCCAATTGCATTTTCAACAAGAATCATAGGGATTCCGATAACAATCATCGCAATACAAAATGTAAGTACATACGCACCACCACCATTTGTGCCAACCATATAAGGAAAACGCCAAGTTGCACCAAATCCAATTGTTGCACCAGCAACGGTTAAAATATATGCGAGTTGAGAACTCCAAACAGGTCTTTGCATATCAATCCTTCTTAATGTGAAATATCAAATTGTAAGCAATTTGATATTCAATCATGATTCATTTATGTAAATATAACTTGTAAATTATAGTTTTTAATAGCAATAAAAATGCAAAATTTTACAAAAAGTAACATAATAGTGTTTATATGGCTATAAATGTTATTTTAAAAAAATAATTTTAAGCAAATTAATCTTTATAAATGTGTAATAAGGTAAAAATTGAAATGCAATAATAGCCTTAAAATTTTTATTTAATTTATTAAATAAATAAAATTATCTTATTTTTAATAAAAAAGTTACTAT
>X347_Brown_Bear__coassemble_1380_pt1 | contig 31255 bp, 24 predicted proteins | sample X347_Brown_Bear__metabat2_high_PE_010 | metagenome-assembled genome bin X347_Brown_Bear | reverse complement strand
TTTGGGTTTGTTGGTTTTTTAATTTTTTATAGTATCTATGTTTTTGTGTTTATAGATTGTTTTGAGAATACAATTTCTTACATTTTAGCCTTGACTTTTTTCTACAATTTTGCAATTTATGTTTTTGGGGTAATGCTTTGGATAAGTATGTAAGAGATTATAAGATTTTTATAGATACTTGCAGTATTATGGCAAGTGCAGAGTTTAAGAAATTTGTAGCACTTATTGTTCCTTTAATGAAAGCAAATAATAGACAATTTGTGATTGCTTTATCTGTTGTCAAAGAGTTGGAAAGGTTAAAAAATGATGAAGATAGTGCAAAAAGAGATTCTGCTAAGAGAGGCTTAGAGATTTTAGCAAAATTACAAAAAGATAATCTCATTGATTTGCGTGGCAATAGTGGCGATGGAGAGTTTGCTGATAGGGTGTTTGACTATGTATTTTCAATGTTTAAAGACAGAGGGAAGCTTTGCTTGATTACGCAAGATTATGATTTGGCAAAAATGATTTTAAGCAAGAATAACCAAGAGGCTTATAAGGGCAAAAAGATTATATGCAAAAGGATTAAAAACAATGGCACTCTTGGCAATTTTTACCTTGAAACAGAAACCAAGAATCCTTTAAAGACTAAAAACCATAAAGAAAATAATTTTGATAAGACAAAAATAGAAAAATTCAAGCTATGCACTCATATTACAACCATACCAGATTCTAAAATGCAAGTAAGTAATGTGCCAAAAGAGGGCGATTATGTGCTAGTGCAAGGTGGGAGCATTAGGCTTATCAAAGAGCTTGCAAAGGGTGGCGAGGGCAGTGTGTTTGAGACCAATACGCAATATGTTGCTAAGATTTATATAAGAGAGAAAATTACACAAAGACGATATGAAAAAATTAAACTTATGCTAGAAAAAAGACTTGAATGTGAGGGCATTTGCTATCCTGTTGCAATGATACATAATCAGCAAAATGAATTTGTTGGCTATCTTATGCCACGGGCAAAGGGAGTGGAAATAGGCAAGAGTATTTTTAAAAAGCCGCTTTTTGAGAAAAAATTACCAAATTGGAATAGAAAAAATCTTGCAGAGCTTTGTGTAAGCATACTTGAAAAAATTGATTATTTACATGAGCGAAATATTATTCTTGGCGATATTAATCCAGCAAATATCCTTGTAGTATCGCCAAAAGAAGTGTATTTTGTAGATACTGACAGCTATCAAATTGAGAATTTTCCGTGTCCTGTTGGCACAGATAATTTTACAGCAAGCGAGATTCAAGGCAAAAATTATGCTGAATTCTTACGCACAATGGGGAATGAATATTTTGCATTAGCGACATTGCTTTTTATGATTATTGTCCCGGGCAAGCCTCCATATTCACAACAAGTTAATAATGTAAAATTATTAAAAAAGATACAATAAGTTCAAATTATTATTATTTTGCAAATAAATTTCACTTTTTAATATTCAATGCCTCTCAATAAGTATTTTTTAAATATAATATCATTATTAATTTACGACAATAAGAATAGCTGCCTTTTTATCTTGGATTTTATATATTTAGAAATATGCGATTTATTGGGGATTTATAGTGCTAAGTGGTGTTAGCTTATAGAATCTAACTTAAGAGTGTAGATTGGAAGATTGATAAATTTAATCCTATAATCAAAAATCCAAATATCTTATTGTTGATTAGTGATTAAAGTTTAATAAATAACTTATTTAGTTTAGATTTTTTCAATATTTATATAGATGATTTTAATATTTTTTAAGAATTAATAAGTTTTCACTCTTAAATTTTTAAGAGTGAAAAACCATATATTTTCTATTTAATAGTTTTTTTAATCATGGTGCGATTGAGTGCGCTGATAAGGGCATATACAGAGGCTTTGATAATATCTGTATCAATGCCCGCACCAAAGTATTTTTTGCCCTTGCACTCTATTTGCACATAGGCAATTGCACTTGCGTTTGAGCCGTGTTTGAGTGCATGCTCGCTGTAATCAAGTATATCAAACTCAATGTGTAAATGCGCTCTTAGTGCGTTTGCTACACTATCAAGCCGCCCATTCCCTTTGGAATCTATGGTTAGATTCTGTGGCTTTAGCAGCTCTACATGCGCCTTGCATTCATGCTCTTTAGTTTCAAAGCTAAACTCGCCAAGCTCTAAATATTCCGCATAATTTACAAAATCTCTCTCAAAAATCTCACATATTTCACTTGGACTTAGCTCTTTATGCGCCTTATCTGAAATATCTTTCACATAGTAGGAAAATTCCTCCCTAAAAAGCGGCGGGAGATTTGCCCCATAGTGTTCGTGTAAAATATAAGCAATGCCGCCTTTGCCACTTTGTGAGTTAATGCGTATCACATCGCTTTCATACATGCGCCCCACATCTTGCGGGTCAAGCGGGAGGTATGGCACGCTCCAAGTGCTAAGATTATGCTCTTTATGGTAGCTCATGCCCTTTGCTATGGCGTCTTGGTGTGAGCCAGAAAACGCGGCAAACACGAGCTTGCCAGAGTAGGGCTGCCGCTCATAGACCTGCATTTTGGTTACAGATTCATACACATCGCAAATATGAGGGATATTGCTAAAATCAAGCTTAGAATCTACGCCATGCGTGGTAAGATTCATCGCTAGGGTGATAATATCTACATTCCCTGTGCGTTCGCCATTGCCAAAAAGCGTGCCTTCAATCCTATCTGCGCCTGCTAAGATTCCAAGCTCTGCGGCTGCTATGCCACAGCCCCTATCATTGTGCGGGTGGAGTGAAAGCAGCACCTTGTCCCTTTGAGCGAGGTTTTTAGAGATAAACTCCACTTGCTGGGCATAGACATGGGGCAGGCTCATCTCCACGGTGGCGGGGAGATTCAAAATAAATTTATGCTCTTTTGTAGGCTGAAAAATCTCAATCACAGCATTGCTAACCTCAAGGGCGTAGTCAATCTCTGTGCCGCTGAAGCTTTCAGGCGAGTATTCAAAGCGGAAATTTCCCTCTGTGCTTGCCGCACATTCCTTAACGCACAATGCACCATCAATGGCGATTTGCTTCACTTCATTTTGAGATTTTCTAAATACCTGCTCCCTTTGGGCGTAGGAAGTGGAATTATAAAAATGCACGATAGCGTTTTGACAGCCCTCTAAGGCTTGAAAAGTCCTTTTGATAATATGCTCTCTTGCTTGTGTAAGCACCTGCACGCTGACATCACTAGGGATTAGGTCTTGCTCTATGAGCGTGCGTAGGAAGCGGTATTCTGTCTCGCTCGCAGCGGGGAATCCTACTTCAATTTCTTTAAAGCCAATTTGCAGCAGCAGCTTAAAAAATGTGATTTTCTCTTCCAAACTCATAGGCGTGATAAGGGCTTGATTCCCATCGCGTAAATCCACGCTACACCACAAGGGCGCAGATTCTATATACTCTTTTTTGCTCCATTCTAAATGCGGGGTTGGCGGCATAAAATAGCCGCGTTTGTATTTTTTGTGATTCATAAAAACTCCTATTTTGAAAACATTGCTGCTAAGGCTTGTAAAAGCCCCTAGATTCTAGCAATAAAAACTATACAAATAATAAAAATTGTTTGTGAAATATTTTTATTTTAATGAGTGATATTTTTTTAGCATTATATTGTAACATATATTACAATATATCTATGTCTATTGAATGCAAGGATTCTATAATATGTAGCATTTCAAGATGAGATTTTACATCATGCACTCGTATAATATTTGCACCATTTTGCCATGCTAGATAATGTGTTATTAGCGTTGCGGGTAATCCTGCTTTATTTTGCAAATTCTCTGATAGAATCTTTTTTCCGTTTGTGCTAGATTCTAGAATCTTTGTCAAAAAACTCTTATGGCTAGCACCAATTAAAAGTGGTAAGTTAAAGTGCTTAAAATGTGATAGTTGCGTTATTAATGCGATATTTTGTTGCATATCTTTTGCAAAACCAATGCCTACATCAAGGATAATATTTTCGCAATTATGTTCCATTAAATATTGTATTTTTTCTGTAAAAAAAGTATCAATATCTAGTATTACATTATTGTAATTGCAATTTGATTGCATATTAAGCGGTGTGCCTTGTATATGTGTGAGTATGTAGCTTGCATGTTGATTTGATTTTAAAGTATTAATCATAGTTTCTGGCTTTCCGCTTATATCATTAATAATGCTAAAACCACATTCAAGGGCTTTTTGTGCGGTCTTTTCGTTATATGTATCAATGCTAAATTTTGTTTGACAATTTATATTTTTTATTTCGCTAAATATTGATGATAGTCGTTTTATTTCTATTTCAGATTCTACATACTCTGCCCCAGGTCTTGTGCTAGCTGCTCCTATGTCAATAATATCAATACCTAACTCAATATATTTATGTATTTGTTGTAGGGCTTGCTCGCTATTAAATTCCTGATAGAAACTTTTAGAATCTACATTGATAATTCCCATTATTTTTCTACCATAATCTTTTTGTTTATGTAGAAATATTTGGATTTCTTGAGCTATTGTTTTTAAACCAAATGGCTGCATTTGCATTTTTGTAGAAAGATTTTTTAGAGCCTTTGGTGTGCCAAATAAAAGGCAGTCATATTCTTCCTCTCTACATAATGCTGCGTGTTTTGGCGTTACAAGTTCTGCGCCATTGCTTAGTGCATCTTGCTTTAGAATCTGCATGGCTTGGAGTTTGAGATTTGAGATTTTAAAAGCTAGAATCTGTGTTTTATCTTTCATGATTCTATAGCCTATGTTATCTGGGTCAATCCCTCTCATTGCCTCATTAATATTGCTAACTCTCTCAAGTCTCACTAGTCACCTCGCTACAAAAGATAATAGCAATGGAAGTATGGCAATATGCACGCTCTGTTTGCTATATAATGCCCGCATGGCTAAGTCAAATCTCTGCAATCCTGCTTCATCAAGCATAATATTATTAGCTATCATAGAATCAAGGATTTGAGCTAATATATTTCTTCCTTGCTCATAGCTTACATTTTCTTTTTCAAGCTCACAAATATATTTATATACCATAGGTATAGTTAATCTCGTAATGTCAAGTTCTAGCGGCTTTGTTTGCTTTTTTTTACTTTTATTGAAAACAACAAGTCGTGAAAATATTGTAGGAATAAGCTTATTTCTTGCATTAATATGTATTTTAAAAATAATATGTGATGGGGGTTCTTCTAAAACTTTAAGCAGTGCATTTTGTGCGAAATGATTATAGTTGAATGCAAAAATAGCAATTATTTTATCTATATTAGTTGCAATATGTGCTTCTTGTATAATTGCATGAACATCATCAATTTTTAATTCTTCTGGCTCAAAAATTTTCAGCTCTTCACTATTATATGTATTTTGTAGATAATTTTTCTCGCTATCAAAGTCATTGCAAATGATAATACACGACCTTTTAAAAGTTGCAATAAATTGTGGATTGATTTTTGTCGGGGCGTGGTAGGTTGATTGTGTCTTTATAGAATCTTTTTCTTTATTGGTGGATAAAGCATTGTAGTTTGGTTTAGTTTCTTCAATTTCATTATGTTGTGGTTGCAAATACTCTTCCTCACATTTATCGCAATGTCTTATAAAACTTTCTATATAGCTATATTTTACTTATGTATCACTAATCACAAATTCACCGCAAATGCCAGCAAAAAGTGCTTGTTCAAAAACTCTATAAGCCTGCAATAGCTTAAAATCAAGGTTGCTATCATCTGATTGGAATGTAAAAGAATGCTCTAAAGATTCATCTAGAATCCATAGAAAAGATTCTGGAATCTCTAAGCTAAATTGTGCTAAATGGCTTTGACTTTGCCCAATATACCATAGTGCATAGTTAGGATAAGACATGTCAAGCAAATCTTTTATAGCACCATTTTGCTTTTCCTCAAGCATTTCAATCAAAGTATTATCAAGTGCGTAAATGGGGACAAAAGGGCGATTTGCTTCTATATTATTAATCTTGCTTAAGATATAGTGTTTTAGCCAAGTGCGTTTAGAATCTGTGCAAAGTAAAAATGTCCCCCCATTAAGCAAAAAATTAATTGCACTAACTATAAATGGAGTCCAGCGACTGCGTTCAATTTCAAGCCATTGTAATGGCATGCGGTTAATACTTTCGTAATCTTTTCTTAAGATCTGTCTCATCCATTCATTAATATTTGTTGTCAAATGATATTCCTTAAGAGTTATTTCTTTAATATTCTTAGAGAATATTTATTTATCAAGCTCATAGGCAGCATGCAGTGTTCTTACACTTAATTCTGCGTATTTTAAATCAATTAGCATAGAAATTTTAATTTCACTTGTGCTAATCATGCGAATATTAATGTTGTCATTTGCCATTGCTTCAAATGCCTTTGCTGCAACGCCACTATGGCTTTTCATGCCAACACCCACAATAGATACAATCGCTACCTCATGATCATAGTCTATTAAATCCGCATTTACCTTGAATGCTTCAAGCGTTAGTTTTGCTTTATCAAGCTCATTTTTTGGAACTGTGAAATCAAGATTTGTTTTGCTATCTCGTCCAATTGTTTGCACAATCATATCAACATTTACATTTGCATTTGATAATTTACCAAAAAGCTCTGCGGCAATACCTGGTTTATCTTTAATGCCTATTAAACTTACCCTTGCTTGATTTTTATCAAGGGCTATGCCACTTACAATTGGTTTTTCCATAATATTATCCTCCGTTGTAATAAGTGTGCCTTTGTCATCGCTAAAACTACTTTTTGCATAAAGTGGGACATTCCATTTTTTTGCAAGCTCCACAGAGCGATTTAATAGAACTTTTGCGCCCATGCTTGCAAGCTCTAGCATTTCATCATAGCTAATACGTTCAATCTTTTTTGCTTTTTCCTCTATGCGTGGGTCTGTTGTATAGATTCCATCAACATCGCTATAAATCTCACATAAATCGGCATTTAACGCACCAGCAAGTGCCACCGCAGATAAATCGCTACCACCGCGTCCAAGTGTTGTAATTTCACCTTTATCGCTTAATCCTTGAAATCCCGTTACAACCACAATATAGCCATTATTTAAATGATTCATAATATTTTCTGTGTTTATGGTTTGAATACGCGCTTTTGTGTGATTAGAATCTGTTAGTATGCCTGCTTGCCTTCCATTAAATGCAATTGACTTAAAGCCCATGGCATTAAGCGCAATGCTAAGTAGGGCAGCACTAATTTGTTCCCCACTGCTTAAAGCCATGTCTAAATCTCGTTCATTTGGCATGTTTGTAAAGGATTTTCCATATCCTAGAATCTCATCTGTTACGCCACTCATAGCAGATACCACAACAACTAGTTTGTTGTCTGTGGCAGATTTACTAACGCGTTTTGCAACATTTTGGATACGCTCGGTGCTACCCATGCTTGTTCCACCATATTTTTGAACTATTAGCATTAAATATATCCTTCCTTTCTAAAGTAATCAAGGACTTGCACATATATATGTTTCTTAAATTTTGTAGCTTTTTGCAATAAATTTGCTAAATCTACAAATTCATAGCGTAAAAATTCTGGTTTTTCTGTATCCAAATTAATATTTGCAAAAGGTTTTAGCTTAACAAGAAAATATTTTTGTTGTTGCCCTGCGTATGGTCGCATTTTATCTTGAATTATTGATGGAAAATCATAGGCAACCCATTCTGGATATTCTGCGAGTATTTGAATATCATTTGTGCCAATCTCCTCTTTAAGCTCACGAAATAATGCGTCTTTTGGACTCTCACCCTCATCAATACCACCTTGTGGAAATTGCCATACATTTTTTAAGTCACTGCGTTCGGCTATGAAAAACTCACAAATATGTGGATATTTTGGCGATACAATAATCGCAGCAACATTTAGTCTATATTTTTTTGCTGTCTGTGCTGTATCCATGCTACTATTTTTATTTCCTCTCTGTCGAAAAAATTTTAGAATCTTATTTTAAATTATCTTTATAATTATATAAAAAATCAATGTAATCATAGCATTTTCAAAATGAAAATTGGTAATTATTAGTCTATATATTGTAGAATCTCGTCTTATTTTTGCAAATGAAATTTTAGGGAATTATTTTTGCATTACATTTACTTTGCTGATTTTTTGCAACACAAACCAAATTTTATAAGGAATATATGTGATTAAAAAGCTTATTGTTACTTTAAGTGCGAGTTTCCCCCTATTTTTTACAATGCCAACGCTTGCAGATTCTACAAATATTGATTTTTTAGAATACAGCATGCACACACCAATGACAAATCAATATTTCAATCGCTTTGATACGACAACTATTAATGCGTTTAATATCCCTGTTGAGTATATTGCTACCTTGCAAGCAGAGGGGCAGCTAATTGATGTTGATACAACAAAATGGAAATATCTTACAAGACAATTTGATAATGGATATGAGTTTATACCAATTTTGCGTAAAATGCTAGCAGATGCTGATGTTCCGCAAGAGTTTTTATTTCTTGCTATGGCAGAATCTGAATTTAAATCTCAAGCTTTAAGTGTAAAAAAAGCCGCAGGTATATGGCAGTTAATGCCGCTTACTGCAAAAGAGCTGGGATTAACCATTGATGATTATATAGATGAGAGGCAAGACCCTATTAAAAGCACACAAGCAGCAATTAAATATCTCCAATATTTACACAAAGCAACAGGAAAATGGTATTTAGCAGCAATGGCATATAATTGTGGTTTAGGTAGGCTAAATCGCGCTATAAAAGAGGCTGAAAGCGATGATATAGCCATATTGCTTGATGAAGAGAAGCAGTATTTGCCGCTTGAGACAAGAAATTATTTGCGTAAGATTATGTCTATGTCGCTTGCATTTTCTAATGCACACGAGTTAAAACAAGCAGATAAGGAATATATGCTTAATCGTGGGGCAGGGGATTCTCTTGTTATTGTGAATGTAAAGGCGGGTAATTCTCTTGCCAATATCGCAAAGGGAGCAAATATGAAACTTGATGAGTTGCGTAGCTATAATCGCCATTTTAAATACGACTTCGTGCCATTTGAGCATAAAGAATATCAAGTGTATTTACCTTATGAAAGATTAAGCTATTTTAAACAGCATTTTAAAAATGCCATTGATGTGCGTCCTTATTATGTTATCTATAAGGTAAAAAAAGGCGATAATCTATCAAGCATTGCTAGAAAGCATAATTTAAGTATAGATAAAATCAAGCAAGCAAATAAATTAAAATCAAATATGCTTGTAGTAAATCAGACATTAAAATTGCCAATGTTGCATACACCTCAAATATCAAATAAAGGCAATACAGCAGCAAGCACGAAACAAAATATACAAAAGAAAATCGCTAGGAGTTAAATTGCAATTCTTACAAAAACATATATTTTTAGCAACAACATTGGGTAGTATTTTTTTATTTACAGCTTGTGCGCCTGAAAGTAAATATAATGGTGGTAGTGGTGCTTTGCATAGTTATGAATCTATGGATGCCTATGGTAGCTCTACTATTAAGTATCGAACAGATTATACAGAACCGGCGCAATCAAGCTTTAGTAGCACTCTTGTAGCAAATGATAGGGATAATATAAGGCAGACTCCACAAAACAATAGGAAAACGCACTCAAGCACTACAAATACGCAAGCTCAAAGTGGTGCTAGTAAAAATAACATTCAAAACACCGCTCAAGCCCCCTATGAATCTCCAGTTCAGGGCAATGGCGGATTTACACCCACAGAATCATTATTAGGTGGTATGCGTGATAGCGAGGCAATTCAACGCGCTACTATGCGTCCTTATACAGTTCGCGGTAAAACTTATCGTCCTCATCCCGTTAAAGTTGGCGATACATTTGATGGTGTGGCAAGCTGGTATGGTCCAGATTTTCATGCTAAGGCAACATCAAATGGAGAAACATACAATATGTATGCACATACAGCTGCAAATAAAACGCTTCCAATGAATACAATTGTAAAAGTTTATAACAAGGACAATGGTAAGACAACTATTGTAAGGATTAATGATAGAGGTCCATTTGTGGAAGGACGAATTATTGACTTATCAAATATAGCTGCTCACGATATTGCTATGGTTGGAAAGGGTGTAGCTAATGTGCGTATTGAGGTTGTAGGCTTTGGTGGGAATCTAAAAAATAATACACCTCCAGCAAATCCCAATAGCATAGATTCTATAGCTAAAGATTCTAATACACAAGCAAAGCAGCCACAAGAAACAAGCTATAAGGAATCTTCATCGCAAGATAGAGCTGTGCTAAAGCCAAGATCTGAAAACAAACAACCAAGCATACAAGAAAATACACAACAATATAACCCGCAACCAATTAATACAGAATCTTCTAGCAAAGAAGCTTACGCAGAGAATATTAGCAATGCAAATGCGATAAGTCAAAATACAACACAGCAACAGCCCGCACAAGTTAATATACCACAAGTCAATAGCCAGCCAATAGAAGATAAGGAAGCAAATAATGATAATACATCATTAAGCGTAAGTGAAGAGGAATTGCCATTATTTGATACAGATAAACAGCAAGCAAAACCAAGTAAGTCAGAAAAACAAACTCCCAAACCAGAAAACCAATATCCTGTGGCTTCGGAAAATGACGCAATAGAATCCGCTTTCACTAATGTTGTGCCAAAACGCATAGATAATACAGAATCTTTAAAAGATATTGATATGGCAATGCAAAAGCTTAAAGATTCCACAGATGATATTGCAAAAAAAGTGCAAGAAGAGAATGCAAAAAAGGCAAATGCAAATAATGAAAGTGCAAATAAGGCAAATGAAGAAAAAGAAGAAGCACTATCAAAACAAGCAAACAAAGATTCTAAAGAGTCAAAAGAGCAAACACCACAAGATACAAAAATAGCTGATGGAGCGCAGCAGAAAGAAGATAAAAAAGAGACTAAAACAAATAAGCAAAATATATCAAATTTTATGGTATCGCTAAATGTATTTAGCAGTGAGGATAGGGCAAAGAATTTTCAAGATGAAAGTAGCGAAATCGCTAAAAACACACCATATACAATAGACATTGTGCCAACAGATAAAGGACTTTATCGCGTTGCATTGCGTGGTTTCAAGACACATGAGGAAGCAAAAGCTTTTATTGCACAGCATAATATCAATGGACATGTAGTTCAAGAGCAATAAGTCTAAGTGCGTGTTTAGAATCTAATTAGTGCAAAATTTAAGCATTGAGATTAGATTCTATATATTTAGCATGGTTATTTTGCCTATGTAGTTCCATGCAATTTATAAAAGTTAATTAATCTGCTACACAAATAAACACAATAAAGTATTTTTATGATAATAGAATTGCCGCAAATTTTATAAAATATGTATATTTTGCTTAGAGATATGCTTAAATGTTACTTAACTATACTTTATTGGATTTTTTAAAAGATAAATAGAAACAGATTTAAAAACTTATATTATTATGAATCTACGAACTATAATACTAATTTAGATAGGAGACAATATGAATACACTTGAAGTGCAAAGCTTAAGCTTCCCTATTTTTGCCACTTTTGGCTTGTATGCTGCTGTTATGATAGGCATTGGGTTTTATTTTTGGCGTAAGACTAAAAATCCTGAGGAGTTTTTCCTGGGCGGAAGGAATATGGGTCCAACCGTTAGCGCTCTTTCGGCGGGAGCTTCTGACATGAGTAGCTGGCTTCTTATGGGCTTACCTGGCGCATTATATGTAGCTGGCTTGTTAAATGCGTGGATTGCCATTGGATTAAGTATAGGAATGTTATTAAACTGGCTTTTTGTTGCAAAAAGACTTAGAATCTATACAGAAGTTATTGATAATTCTATTACAATTCCTGATTATTTTGAAACAAGATTCTCTGATGATAAGCATATTTTGCGACTTGTATCCGCTATTGTTATACTTGTATTTTTTGTTTTTTATATTTCTTCTGGACTTATTGCTGGTGCAAAACTATTTGAGCAAACCTTTCATATTGACTATCAATTATCATTGATGATTGGAGCTGGCATTATTGTTATTTATACATTTTTTGGTGGATATTTAGCTGTTTGTTGGACAGACCTTTTACAAGGTGTGCTTATGATGCTTGCTCTTATTGTTGTGCCAATTGTTATGATTAATAAGATTGGTAGCTTAAGCGAGGCAAAAGAATATATACAGCAAAGCGACAATATTCATAATGAGCGAGCAATAAAAATACAACAATATCTTGATACAGATGTAAATGCAATATTAGAGCAAATAAAGCAAGCACAAAAAAGTAAAGATAATGCCACAATAAAGCAAAATCTGCCTATGCTAATAGAATCTTTGCAAACTCTAAGTGAAATAGGCAATGATGGCAAAAAGTTTGGCACTTTAGCAGATAATGCTTTGGCTATTAAAGATTCTATGGAAAATGGGACAGAAGATATTAATATTAAATTGCAGAATTTAATCTCTGATATAGATTCTACAATATTCTCTTCTATGGAAGAAAAAAACCATTTTTCGTTTTTTCAAGGTGTTACTTTACTTAGTGTTTTATCTGCTGTTGCATGGGGGCTTGGCTATTTTGGGCAGCCACACATTATTATTCGCTTTATGTCTATTCGATCTACAAGAGATATTCCAAAAGCAACAATGATTGGCATGTCATGGATGGTTATAAGTCTTATTGGTGCGTGTTTTGTAGGTATGTTGGGTCTTGCGTATGCTACAAAGTATAATCTAGGCTTTAGTGACCCTGAAAAAATATTTATAATCATGTCTCAAACACTCTTTAATCCATGGGTTACCGGCATTTTGTTATCAGCCCTACTTGCCGCCATTATGAGTACAGCAAGTAGTCAGCTTCTAGTGTCTGCATCAACTGTGGCGGAGGATTTTTACAAAAAGATTCTAAAGACTGATGCAACTCCAAAGCAAGTAATGTTTTTTAGCCGTGCTAGCGTGCTTGTAGTTTCTTTTGTTGCATTTTTTATTTCTACAAATAAAGATTCAAGTATTCTTAGCATTGTTGCATACGCATGGGCAGGTTTTGGAGCAAGCTTTGGCAGTGTGATTTTATTCTCGCTATTTTGGAGACGCATGACCCGCATGGGTGCTATTGCGGGCATGATAACAGGTGCAGTTGTGGTTGTGTTGCATAATAACTTTTTATATAAATATTTTCCTATTTATGAGATTGTTCCTGGTTTTGTATGTGCGAGTCTTGCTATTATTTTGGTAAGCTATTTGCAGCCTGTTAGACCCGGCACTAAAGAGGCATTTGATAAAATGATGGTAGAAATGAAAGCAGGCAATATTTAATTTATTTGATTTGAATCTTAAAATACCTTATAATTTTATTACAAAATATATGGTGTTTTTAAAGGATTGCAATGATTTGTGTTTTTGATATTGAAAGTGTCCCTGATATAGAATTATTAAGAGAGATTTATCATTATGAGGGCGATTCTGTTGAAGTTTGCAAGCAGGCTTTTGCGGCACAAAAAGAGATTAGTGGGAGTGAATTTTTGCCACTTAGTTTTCATAAGATTGTATCTATTGCAAGTGTATTGGCTGATGACTTTGGTAATTTTATAAAAGTTGGGCATTTTGCAAAAGATACACCCATTGAAAATAGAGAGGAAGTGTTGTTGCAGGAGTTTAGCTCGTTTTTAAATAAACAAAATCCTAGACTTATAAGCTTTAATGGCAGAGGCTATGATATGCCACTTATTGGTATTCGTGCTTTGAAATATAATGTTAATCTTTACGGATATTATGAAACTGATAATCAACAATTTGGAAAGAATAAATGGGAAAATTATAGGCAGAGATATAGCGAAAGATTTCATCTTGATTTATATGATACGCTTGGCAACTATGGTGCAACACGTTCTCTTAGTCTTGATGCAATTTGTAAAATGGCTGGAATCATGGGAAAATATGAAGTATCTGGAGGGCAAGTGCATGAGCTTATATTTCAGCATAACGATTTGGCAAAAGTAGATTTTTATTGTCAAAGCGATGTGTTAAATACTTATTGGCTTTTTTTAAAATTTGAGCTAACAAAAGGCATGTTGCAAATGAGCGATTATCTAGCAAATCTTGATAAAATGAGAGAATCTTTACCTAAAAATGCCCCATACACAAATGCTTTTATAGAATCTTTAAATAAAGAAATAAAACATTATAAATAATTGTATCTGTTAGTTTAATAAAGATACCAATCTATATAAAACTAACTATCATATAATGATATAAGGTCTCTCACACATTATAAAATGGTGGCTATTTAGATTCTAAACCTAACAAAACTAGCAATTCTGATTTTATAAAACCAATACATTATGCAAACTAAAATCCAGTTAAATCAAAATAAATTTTAAATTGGAATCTAGTTTATCTAAGTTTATCCCATATTAATTTATTTACAACCTTGCAAAAAATATAAGCAAAATCTAATAATACATTATGCAGTAATATAAAGGCTTTAAAATTTTGAGTTATAAAATAATAGTATAAATGATTAAGTAAAAACTTGTTATATGTGTAAATTTGATTTATTGCAATATAGAATCTATTATAATAAAATATTAACACAGATTGGTTTCATTCGTGAGATATTTTGGATAAGTGATTTTGCCTTTTGAAAAGTCGATTAACCCTTGCAATGTTCTTACTTTTTTTGGGAATGACTGCATACATATTTTATATAATTCAAATGAGGTTAGTGCGTCAGCGTAAGCACGATGTGCCTGTGCGGTATTAATGCCTAACATAGAGTTCAAATAAGCTAATCCATGCTTTTTTGCAATAAGTGTTTTGCGACTAATATCTAAGGTGCACAAGCGAGCATTAAAAAGTGGTGGCATATCATACTCATATAGGCTTTCTGCAATAAAGTTATAATCAAATCCAACATTATGTGCCACAAATACACAATCTCCTAAAAATATGCGAAATTGCTTTAATACTTTTTCAAGAGGCGGCGCATCTTCTAGCATATAAACATCAATTCCTGTAAGCTCTGTAATCTCTTCTGGCACAAAATGACTATGCACGAGAGTGTCAAATGTATCAAGGATTTTTCCATTTTGTGTGATAATCGCACCAATTTCAATAATCTGTCCTTGCTCTACATTTGATGAGGTTGTTTCTATATCAACAAAGCATAATTTTGCTGTTTCTAAATCTATGCTTTTTGTGGTTGTATCAACCATTTGATTATTATTTATGGTAACTCTATGTATGGGGGCATGTAGCCCAATCATTACTTCAATTAATGTTTCACATTCAAGCTCTCTGTATTCTGGCAAAATATTTGTAATAGCAGTATGAAACTCCTTAAGAGTTAATGGCATGCTGGCAAGAATGTTAAAATATGGTGAAAAATATTGAAGTGCCATGCTACTATCCAAATATTATGCAATAGAATGTAGCCATTGCAATAATATATGAATTTGTCGTTTTACCTCATCGCTATTACATCCGCCAATACTATTGCGTCTTTGCATGGAATGCTCTAAGCTCAAGGCAAGTTGAAGTTCATCGAGAGATATAATTGTGTTAATAGATTCTATCCCTTGCTCTATAAGTTTTGCTAGCTCTTTTTGCAATATATTATGTAGAGATTCTACTTCTATATTGCTTAAGTCCTTGCCTAAAGATTCTGCATATTGTACGCATACACCTGTAATATGATGTGCTTCCCTAAAAGGCACTTGACATGATTTTACTAGAAAGTCTGCCAAATCTGTCGCTACCAAATGCCCTTTAGCACACATATTACGCATATTATCTACATTGATTGTAAGTGTTTTTATGCTTTCTGTGAGAATCTTAAGGCTAATAGTTGCTGTTTGTATAGAATCAAAAACACTCTCTTTATCTTCTTGCATGTCTTTATTATAAGCAAAGGGTAGGGCTTTCATAGTAGTAAGTAGTGCCATTAGATTCCCATAAGCTCTACCTGTTTTGCCGCGTAAAAGCTCGGCTACATCTGGGTTTTTTTTCTGTGGCATAATTGAGCTTCCCGTTGAAAAGCTATCTGAAAAAGTTATAAATCCAAACTCATAACTACTCCATAAAATAAGCTCCTCTGCCATACGAGAAATATGTAGCATAATCATAGCAATATCATAAAGTATATCAATGGCAAAATCGCGTTGCCCAACAGAATCCATAGCATTAAGACTTGCTGTTTTAAAACCTAAACTTAATGCTAGATTCTCACGCTCATTGCCATAAGGAGTTCCAGCAAGTGCGGCACTTCCTAATGGGCAGTCATCACTTCGTTGCATACTTGCTTGCAAACGTTCAACATCTCGCTTAAGTCCAACACACCATGCAACTAAATGATAACCAAAACTTATAGGCTGTGCGTGTTGTAAATGTGTCATGCCGGGCATTAGTGTATTTGTGTGATGTTGTGCTATTTCTAGTAATGCTTCTATAAGCTCACTTAAAAGCTTTTGTAATGCTAGATTCTGTTTGCGACAATAAAGCTTAAAATCAAGAGCAACCTGATCGTTGCGACTTCTGGCTGTGTGTAGTTTCTTGCCCGCATTGCCAATTTTTTTGCTTAAGGCTTGCTCTATTGCCATGTGTATATCTTCGTCTTGAAGTGAAAAAATAAAGTCACCTTGCATGATTTCTTTTTTAATCTCTTGCAAGCCATTTGTAATAGAATCTAACTCTTGTATATCTAAAAGCCCAATAGAATAAAGCATTTTAGCATGCTCAATAGACCCTTGTATATCCTCTTCCCATAAATTTTTATCAAATGGCAGACTTGCATTAAACTCATCAAGCAAAGTGTTTGCATCTGCTTGAAATCTACCAGCCCAAAGCTTTGCCATACATATCCTTTAAAATGTAATCAATAAAAACGCATAATAGCCAAAAAGCATAAAACTTTGTTAAAATTTGCAGTTTTAAGTAGGAAACATAGCAATTGTTGCTTTTGTTTATCTCACTTTATGCAGACACAAGCATATAGCAATGCTAACATGCAGGCTTAATATTTATCGTAGTAAAAAATAAAATGAAGCAATCATAACACGATATAGAATCTTGCCTTTGCATGTAAAAGCGATATTAGCGGTTATATTTCTTTCTAAATCGCTCTACACGACCCGCAGTATCGGCAATCTTATCGCTTCCTGTGTAAAATGGATGGCAAAAACTTGAAATATCAATACGCAATTCAGGCTTTGTGCTTAAAACTTCAATTTCTTTACCGCTTGTTACACAAGTTACTTTACATGGAACATATTTAGGGTGAATATCTTTTTTCATAATAGAATCTCCAAAATTACAAATTAAAACTTGCGATTATAACAAAAAAAATCTTAAACATAGCTTTATATGTAAAGTCCCTTTATTTTTTGCTATAATGTCGCCTTATTTGCAATTTATAAGATTTTATACGAGGGAAATATGAAACAAGAAAAAGAATTAGATTTTGAGATACATGTAGAAAAAGTAAAAGATATTATCCAGCAGCTAAATAATAATACACTAAACCTAAAAGATGGTATGCGGCTTTACAAAGAGGCACAAACGCATATAAATATGGCTAATAAAATGTTAGAAGAAGCTGAATTTGAACTAAAAAATGCCTTAGAGCAACAATAATTTATCAGAAATTAAGCAACTTGCATGGTATAAAGAAAATGAAAGTGATTTTAAAATAAACGAGGTGTTTTGTGGAATATTTGGTTGAAATGTGCGGTGTTTCACATAAATTTGATGTAATGCTATATGATGATATTGCTATGCGTTTAAAGCCTACGCAAAGTTTAGCAATTTTGGGAGCTAGTGGTAGCGGTAAAAGCACGATTTTAAATCATTTATCCACACTATTGCCACCACAAAAAGGGCAAATAAATCTCGCACATTTGCATGATATTTATAGCCTCAGCGAAAAGCAATTGTTGCATTTGAGACAAAAGATTCTAGGAATCATTTTTCAAACACACTATCTTTTTCGCGGTTTTAATGTTATGCAAAACCTTCAAATAGCAGAACTTATAGCACATACGCAAATAGATATGGAAATGCTTGAGGAGTTTGGCATAGCACACACACTAAAACAGCAAATTGGCGAACTAAGCGGTGGGCAGCAGCAACGTCTTAGCATAGCGAGGGTTTTAACAAAACAACCAAAGATTCTATTAGCAGATGAGCCAACAGGAAATCTAGATAAAGATACAGCAATGAGTATTATGAGCTACCTATTATCATATGTAAAAAAGCATGAAGCAGCATTGGTGTTGGCAACGCATGATAAAGAAATTGCCGAGCTTTGCACACATATAGTTTTGCTTGAAAATAAAACCCTAAATCAAATTAAATAAATGTAAATACATAAGCTTAAAGATTCTATACACTATAAAATACACATTTATTATTAAATCATTACAAATATTGATACTTTGAAACAAAAAAAACACAAATAAACAAAACATTTTTTAATCTTGTGATCTTTACTTGAGATAGCATTATAAATAAAATTAGTTTTATATGCTTCTTGATACATATAAAACATGCTTTAAAATAAAAAATTTGTGGAATCTTTTATAGAAGATTCTGATAAATATTTTTTTAAATTAAGCCAAAAAATACATAAATCATTAAAGCAAAAAGCCCCATAATCGTGCGTTTTTATGTGTCAAAAAATAAAACTATTGTGTTATATAGCTTTTGTTCTTTGTAATCTCTTATAATTTTTTGATTTGATCTAAAAAGTTTGCATAAAACCAAAAAAGAAAGAGTTTTTAAAGTGCCAGTAATTACTCCATTTAATAACTCTATTGGGCTTTTGAAACTTAAAAGTGCTATATTATATAAATTACAAAAATGTTAAATAAATTTTATTTTATCCAATATCTCTATTTAAATCATATAGCTTTTGTTTTTTAAAGCTATCCCATGTTTGATTTAGTATTGCTTCTCTTGCTTCTCTCATTAGATTAATATAAAAACTTAAATTATGAATGCTTGCAAGTCTGTGGTAAGTTATTTCATTTGCACGAAATAAATGATGTAAATATGCACGACTATAATTCTTACAAGTAAAACACGAACATTTTGTGTCAAGTGGATTAAAATCTTGCTTATAGCATGCTTTTTTAATATTTATCTTTCCGTTATTTGTAAAAATAGTCGCATTGCGTGCATTACGAGTAGGCATAACACAATCAAACATATCAACACCCCTATCAATACCCTCTAAAAGATTCTGTGGTGTGCCAACGCCCATTAAATATCTTGGTTTATTACTGGGTAAAAAATCACAAGCATAATCAAGGCATTCATACATTGCCTCATTGCTCTCACCTACTGCTAAACCACCAATTGCATAGCCATCAAAATCAAGCTCAACTAATTCGCTTGCACTCCTTTTTCTCATTTCATAATCTATACCCCCCTGCATAATTGCAAAGATCTTATTTTTAAGATCATATTTTTGCTTTTGTTCTTTATGATAGGCTATACTTTGTCTTGCCCATTTTGTAGTTCGCCGCACAGATTCTATAAGTCTTTCATTTGTTGCTGGTAAGCCAACTAAATCATCTAATATCATCATAATATCTGAATTAATGGCATATTCTATATCAAGGACTTTTTCTGGAGTAAAAAAATGCCTACTCCCATCAATATGCGATTGGAATGCAATGCCCTTATCACTATGTTTTACATTATTGCCTAAGCTAAATGCCTGAAATCCGCCACTATCTGTGAGATAATTGTCATGGAAATTTGCAAAATTATGAATGCCACCTGACTTTTTTAAAGTTTCTATACCGGGTCTCAAGTATAGATGATAGGTATTTGCAAGTATTAGATTGGTTTGCAATAGCTCTTTAATATCAATAGAGCTTAAGCCTTTAATAACGCCTTGAGTGCCAACAGGCATAAAGATTGGAGTTGTAACTACTCCATGCGGAAGTGTAAAATTACAAGCCCTTGCTTTTCCTACTTTAGCTTGAATATGAAACTGCATAACCACTCCTTAAATTTTTTAATAGTCAAACTCTAATCTATAAAATAAAAGAGTTTATTCTAAATAAAAAATGAGAATCTTTTGTTAAAAACTTATAAAATACTTGCAAATATATATGTTATGTTGTATAATTTTAGCTTTACTGAAGTAAGGAGAATATATGCAAAACACAATGACAAGACGCGAATTTGTAAAACTAGCTAGTGTGGTTGGAGGTTCAATGTTGCTTGGGGCAAGCTTATTAAATAGTGCATTTGCCGCTCCTCGTGTTAATGTGCAAGGATTTTTTAGCACACAAAAACTATACAATGATGTAGCAATCCCACTTTATGGCTTTAATGCAGACAAGGCAATAGTAGATACATCTGCTATGAAAATAACAGAAAAATCCTCACTTAGCAGTGAAGATAATGGAGCACAGATTGTCCTAGAGGCATTAAAATCAGGTTATAAACATATTGAAGCAAGTATTGAATCTAGTGGCAATGTAGGCGATGGATTTGTATTAAGCCAGCTTCCAAGACAAGATGTATTCCTATCATTACACTTATCAAAAAATATAACAACAGGTGAAGAAGTTGTAGCGGAATTTAACGAAGGGCTTGCAAAAATGAAAACAGATTATGCTGACCTCGTTCTCTTAGAGATTCCACAAAATTCAAAAAATGATGTTTCATGGTTAGAAATGGCAACAGATATGTGGCAAGCACTAGAAGAGCTTTATAAGCAAAATAGAGTGCGTGCTATTGGGGTTGCTAATTTACAACCAGAGCAGTTTTATGATTTTATAGATTCATGCACAATTAAGCCTATGGTAAATGAGTTGAATATCAATCCTTTTACTCTTGATCATGAAAATAAGGTATTTATAGAAAGATTGCGAAACCATAAGATAGCTTTAAGCACAACTACACCATTAGGAAACTTTGAAGGTTCAGTATATGATCCTATATTACAAAAAGTTGCACAAAAACACAATAAAACAGGTGCTCAAGTTGCATTGCGTTGGGGCTTGCAAAGTGGATTTTTAACACTACCACCAGCAAACACAATTGCACAAGTCAAAGAATATGCAGATGTTTTCAGCTTTGCTCTTGATATGCGTGATATGAAAGCTATATCTCGCGTTCATGAAAAGAAAAAGAAATAGTTTTTTTTAAACCTTAATTAAAACCATTTCATTCTGCTAATAATAAAGAATATTATTTCAAGAAAGGATATTTTTATAGACTTTCTTGCAAATGGATTTAATCTACTTCGATCTTAAAATTAAGTTATATTTTACAATTTTTGTTGGTGTTTAATTTCTTCGTTATTGCTAGTTGGAGTTAAACAATTACTATAATTTTGCTTTAAAGGTAAATTGATATATCTAGAAATATCAATAATTAAATTCCAATTAAAATATGTTTAAATTTTAGAATCTTAAATTTATGGATAGTTTTATGCTGCATAATTTAATTAAATAGCCTTTATATCTAAGCTATAAAGACTAAAATGCAATAAAAGATATTGGGTTTTAAGCCCCGGGCAGTTTAATCCCGGTGGTATTAATAAGGCAAAAGCACTTGTAATCTGTTTTATGCAAACTGCTATATAGCTTCTTATTTGCTGTCTTGTTTATCCTTTGGTGCTGTTGCCATATCTGTTTTAGATTCTGACTTTAGATTATTTTTAATCATTATTTTGTCATATTCTCCGCTTTCTTTCAGCTCTTTTATCGCTGTATTAATTTTTGCAAGCAAATCCGCATGCTTACCTTTATCAAAAGCAATAGATAGCCCTTCGCTTCCATCACTCTCTTGATAGAATCCTTCTAAATCATCTGGATATTCTTTTAAATAGCCCTGTGCTGTTGCATAATCTGCTAACACTATATCAACCTTGCTTGATTTTAGATTCAATATAGCACCCAAAATGCTATCACTCATAACTACTTCAATTTGATAGTCTTGTTTCATTTTTTGTGCTGCTTGCTCTTGAACTGTGCCAAGGAATACCCCTATGCGTTTTCCTTTTATAGAATCTTTATCCACAATATCCTTAGAATCTTTTCGTTTAATAAATAGCGTTTGCCCTTCATAATATGGCACACTAAAATCCACTTGCTTCATTCTCTCTGATGTAGCACTCATACCAGACATAATCATATCTATTTTGCCAGCTTTAAGCGCAGGGATAAGTCCATCAAAACTCATGTGATTAAGCGTATATTTAAAGCCTGCTTTCTTGCTAATTGCATCAAGCAAATCTATATCAAACCCTACGATTTTACCATCTTTTTTATACTCAAATGGCGGATATTCTGCGCTAAGACCTACACGCAATGTAGGCGTAGAATCTTTAGAATCTTTTGCACTATCATCACTGCTACACGCTACAAAACATAGCACAACACACATACATAATAACTGAAATAACTTTCGCATAACTGCTCCTTTTCAATGGTTTAAAACTTTGTTTAAAAACTCTCTCAAACGTTCATTGCTTGGAGAGTTAAAAATCTTATTTGGACAATCATCAACAATAATTTGCCCTTTTTCCATAAATAAGATTCTATTTGCAACATTCTTTGCAAATCCCATTTCATGTGTTACCACAACCATAGTCATGCCTTCTTTAGCAAGCTCTTGCATAAGTGCTAGCACCTCTCCTACCATTTCTGGATCAAGTGCTGAAGTAGGTTCATCAAATAAAATAACACTAGGATTCATACATAAACTACGTGCAATTGCAATTCTCTGTTTTTGTCCGCCTGAAAGCTTTGAGGGCTTCACACTTTCCTTATCTAAAAGTCCCACTCTTTTAAGCAATAGACGTGCTTTTTCCATAGCTTCATCTTTTGTCATAATGCCTGTTTGTATGGGGGCTAGAGTTAGATTCTCTATTACATTTTTATTATTAAAAAGATTAAAGTGTTGAAATACCATGCTAACTTTTTGTCGCACTTTGTTAATATTAGTTTTAGAATCCATAATATCAATATCATCAAAAAATATGCTACCACTTGTTGGTGTTTCAAGGAGATTTAGGCAACGCAAAAATGTGCTTTTGCCACCACCGCTAGGACCTATGATTGCTACCACTTCGCCTGCTTTAATTTGCGTTGTGATTCCATGTAAAATGGTATTTTCGCCATAGTTTTTGACAAGATTGCTAACCTTAATCATGTTTATTTAACTCCCGCTCTAAAAGCTTTGTGAGCCATGAAAAAATCTTAACACACATATAATAAAACACGCCTGCAAAAAGATATGGAGTTGGATTATATAGCACAGCTTGAAGTGCCTTTGCCTGCATGGTTAGGTCATTAACACTAATCAAACCTACAACAGAAGTTTCTTTAAAAACCACAATAAATTCATTTGCAAGGCTTGGTAAAATATTCTTAATTGCTTGTGGCATAATGATTGTTCGCATTGTAGTTGCATGAGTTAATCCCATAGCGCGTCCAGCATCCATTTGCCCTTTATCAACGCTTTGGATTCCAGCTCTAACAATTTCTGCAATATACGCAGAGGAATTTAGCCCTATGGCAACCAATGCAGCCAAAAAATTATCATTTAATGTTGCAAAAACAACATACGCAAATACTAAAAGTTGTATAAGCAATGGAGTGCCACGCAAAATATCAATATATTCATCAATAATAAAATTTAAAATTCGTATATGAAGCATGCGTAAAAATGCAAGCAAAAATCCAACTATAATGCCTATAAAAACGCCACCTGTGGTTAGTATAATTGTAATTCCTATACTTTTAAAAGTCGCATGCAAATCGGCACTGCTTAACCCATAAGGAAAGGTAAAATAAAAACCGCAACCTACGATAAGAAAAAAAACAAGAAGCCGAAAGAAATTTTCCAATATATTAAACCTTACATAAAGTTGAAACTCTCATACTATCTAAAAAAACTGCATTTTTGGTGAATGTTTATAAACTAACTTGCAAAATACTTTAAAATACCTAAGAATTTCAAACAAACATCATAATAATTGTTTTATATTATACCAGCTAGATAAAATATAGTTTTTAGATAATTTTATTGCAACTATTATTTATAATTGCTATAAATATAGATTCTATATACTTAAAATATATTGCTTAAAATTATAGATTTTATCATTTTGAAACTTTGAGAAAGTTAAAATCTTATTGGAATCTTATTTTATTTTTTGTTTTATTTAAAATAATAATTGCTAGTTTTTAATATAAAATGTTAGATATTTTCTTATTTTAAATGCGTTTATATATAAAAAGCATATAAATCAATGGATACTTTTAAGACAGAGAATAAACATTATATATAAAATAGAATTTAAATTGCTTCTTTAGAATTTTATAAATATGTTATAATCACTTGATTTAATAATAAAATTTATTCCATATAAATGCAATATAGATTAAATCTATTTAGTTAAATAGTTTTTGGAAACTAAGTAAAATAATTTATATTTTTTGCTTTCATTAGTTGCTGTTTATATTAAATCTGTGTTACTTATGTGGATTTTAAAATTAGTTGCGTTATTAAAGTCTTGAAAAGGATATAGGCAGTGTTGCGTAAAAAAATCTATTTCATAAATTTTTTACCAATTATACTTATAAGCATTAATTTGCGTGCGCCAATTACATCAGTAGGTCCTGTTGCAAATCTATTGCAAGAATATTATGATTTGAGTGCAGCACAAGCTGGATTATTGACTTCACTGCCATTGCTTGCCTTTGGTATAGTCTCATTTCTTGTAGCTTTATTGCAACCTGTTAGAGCAATGTTTTTTGGACTTTTGTGTATTATCTTTGGTGAGTTGTTTAGAATCTTTGGCAGTAGCACAACCTTATTTATTGGCACTGCTATTATGGGATCTGGCATTGCTATTGCAAATGTTTTGTTGCCAAGCTTTGTGAAGGCAAAATTTCCAAGAGAGATTCCAAAAATTATGGGGATTTATAGCTTGACCTTAAATATATCGGCTGCTTTAGGCATTATAGCCATTGTGCCTCTTACTCATATTATGTCATTGCCTTTGGCATTTAGCTGTTGGGTTATACTTGCCGCACTTGCTTTTATTAGTTACATTCCACAGGTTAGAAATCGCAGAATCTTGCGACCAAAGCAAAAGCCATCTCAAACAAAAACACTTTTTGCAAATATTCACGCATGGAAAATAACATTATTCATGGGCTTGCAAAGCACAATGGCATATAGCTTTTTTGCATGGTATCCTAGCTTGCTTATAGATTTTGGTTTTGAGCGATCATTTATTAATAAAATCATGTTGATAACACAATGCTTCATTATCCCACTCTCTTTAATTATTCCCTTATGGCTACATAGCTTATCACAAAGATTACGCAATATTTTTATTGTTGTGATTTGTATGCTTTATGCAATTAGCTATCTTTTAATATTATATTCTCATGAAATGTGGTCTATTATTATTGCTTCTTGTTTGATTGGCATTCCTCTTGGCGGTGTTTTTAGTGTTGCACTCCTTTTTATTTCAAGTAAAAGTGCGAATGTAATTGTAGCTACAAAGCTTTCAGCCATGTCGCAGGGTGTTGGCTACCTTATGGCTTCTATTTTCCCATGGGTAATTGGCAAGCTTTATGATTGCTATCATAGTTTTGATTATGCTCTTATTATGCTTATTTTGTTAAGTTTGCTTTTAAATGTTATTGGCTATTATGCGCAAAAAGTTGTATCCATAGAATAATTTCTTTATAGCTTTTCTTTTATTGTAAAAGCATTAGAATCTTAGATTCAGTAATTATCATAAGTGTGTTATTTATTATAAAGATTATTTCATTTTTCATGAAAATTTGCTAGAATCTGCACTCACATTTCACGCTTATTAACATAAGCTATACGCATTATTTGCGGATAAATGCAATAGAATCTTTGGGAGATATTATGGTTGATTATGGCATTAAATTTTGGTCTAATGATGATTTCATTATAGATGATGGCGTAGTAAAAGTAAATTATAAGGTAAAGCCAGCGTTAATTGATATTGTCAAAGAAGCAAGAGAGAAAGGCTACAAGGGACCTTTACTTTTACGATTTCCGCATTTAATTGAGAATCAAATTGCAAAAATATATGACGCATTTCACACTGCTATTAATGAATATCAATATCAAGGTAGATTTAAGGCTGTTTTCCCTTTAAAAGTAAATCAAATGCCAAATTTTGTTTTGCCATTAGTAGAGCTTAGTCGTGGCAAATGCTATGGTTTAGAGGCAGGTAGTAAATCAGAGCTAATTGTAGCTATGGCTTATACTAATAAAGGCAGTCCTATAACGGTTAATGGTTTTAAAGATAAGGAGATGATTTCACTAGGATTTATTGCAGCAAATATGGGACATGATATAACTCTCACAATAGAAGGTCTAAATGAACTTAAAACAATTATAGAGATTGCAAGTGAAATGGCAGAGCCTTATCCAAATATTGGTCTTAGAATAAGATTGCATAGTGTTGGCACAGGAATTTGGGCAAAGAGTGGTGGCATTACTTCTAAATTTGGACTTACTTCAACCGAGCTTTTAGAAGCTATGAAAATGTTAGAACAATCAAAACTTTTGCATAAATTTACAATGATACATTTTCATATCGGTAGTCAAATTAGCGATATTTCTCCACTAAAAAAGGCGATTAGAGAAGTTGGCAATATTTATGCCGAGCTTAGAAAAATGGGGGCAAAGAATCTAACCGCAGTAAATATTGGCGGTGGGCTTGCAGTAGAATATGCGCAACATGAGAGTATGAATTGTAAAAACTATACGCTGGCGGAATTTAGTGGTGATGTCGTATTTAGCCTAAAAGAAATTGCAAAAAATAAAAATGAGTTAGAACCTGATATTTTTATAGAATCTGGTCGCTTTATATCCGCTTCACATGCGGTTTTAGTAGCTCCTGTATTAGAGCTATTCTCACAAGAATATGATGAAAATGCCCTAAAACTAAAAAGCGAAAATAATCCTCCGCTTGTAGCAGAGCTAAATGACTTGTATCATTCCATTACAGAAAAAAATGCGATTGAATATCTCCATGATAGTCTAGATCATATGGAATCTTTGCTTACTTTATTTGATTTGGGCTATATTGATTTACAAGATAGAAGCAATACTGAAGTGCTAGTTCATTTAATTATTAAGAAAGTTATTAAACTTTTAAAGTATAAAAATCACAATGAGATTCTAAAGATTCAAAAAAGCGTGCAAGAGAGATATTTGCTTAATTGTAGCTTTTTTCAAAGTTTGCCTGATTATTGGGGATTAGAGCAGAATTTCCCCGTTATGCCACTTGATAGGCTTAATCGCCGTCCAACGCGTGCGGCAAGTCTATGGGATATTACTTGTGATAGTGATGGCGAGATTTCATTTAATCCTCAAATGCCTTTATTTTTACATGATGTTGATGTATCAAAAGAGGAATATTTTTTAGGATTTTTTCTTGTTGGTGCATATCAAGAAGTGCTTGGCATGCGGCATAATCTATTTACGCACCCGACAGAATTTAGCGTTATTTTTGATGATGATTTAAATAAGGGATATGAGATTGATAATTTACTTGAGGCGCAAACAATTGTTGATGTTTTAGATGATTTGGATTATGATACAAAAGAGATTGAGAGAATCTTAAAACAGCATATTGATGATAGCGACTTAGACTTAGAGACAAAAAAGGCAGTGCTAGGCAAGCTATATGTAATGTTGTCAGAAAATGGATATTTGCGGACAATTAGCACAGATAATACTTTGTAAAGTGGAGATTCTATGTATAAGGGAATGTTGCATTATTGCAGTATTTTATTCTTTTGTATGTCATTTATGTTTGCAAATGCAAAAGAGATTGAAATAAAAAAAGAGCAAAGCTGGCTAGATAAAGTTAGAACAAAACTGCAGTTATTTATTGGCATTAACCATACCACACCTGTAAAATGCGAGGAGGAATGGCAAAAAAAAGTATGCAATGGCAGCATAATGTGCTATGCAACAAAATGTTTTTACTCTGAAGCAAATATTTCTATGCTACATAGAATCTTTTTAGAGAATCTTATAGAAAATCTTAAAGAAAACTATGATTTTATCGAGCAAGAGAGAGCAGAGCATTTATTACATATTTTATCATTTGGCTTACCACAAGATAATAAACAACATGATTTTGTTTTTATTAATTCAAATAATGTCAAATGCACCTATACACTTTGGCAAAAAGATGATAAAACATTATTTTTTGATATTAGCGGCTGTCTTAAAAAGAGCAACCAGCGTATAACTAGAACACTTATACAACATGATATGGGAACTATTGAACTCTACGAACATATCGCATATTAGTATTTTTTGATATAAAAGCATACAATTGTTTTTTTTTTTTGATATAATTGAAAAATTATTTGCAGTTGCAAATAAAGTGATTTTGTGTTATTAGTTTTATATTTATGGCTTGGCTTTGTTAAAAATATAGGTTGTTGTTTGTTGCGGTATAGTGGAAGTAATTTATTGAAATTAAAAAGCTATCTTTCAAAGAAAATTAATAGTGTAGCATTTATGGGTATAGCATCTTCTATTATGTGTAATATAAGCTATGCTACATATAAAACATTGGAGGGTGGTGGCACAGATTCATGGATAGTGCAATGCACTGTATTTGCGTGTAGTCTTGGTGGTAGTAGTGCTTCTGATAAATTAACTATTCAAAATGGTGATAATAGTGGGAATTTCACATTTACAAGCATTGATTTCAAGACAAATAATCTTGGTGGAAGCAGAGATCTAAATATTACAACAAATCCAGATACAGGTAAAATCACTATTAACGACATTTTTACCTCACACACAGGATTGTTTGGGTTTAGTGGAACATTAAGGGTTAATGCAGAAACCCATATAGGTGGATTGGCACATAATAATTCTGGTGGAGGCACAACTCTTAATATTTATGTGGGAGAGAGTAATGGAAGTTTTACAAAAAACTTAACGATAGATCGAGTATCATTTAATCAAAATGGACTTTCTGGTTCTCAAGGTGTTATTAATTTAAAAGCAAAAGATATAAAAATTGAAAAAGCAGCTGGTAGATTATCTCAAGCTTTAAATGTTCAAGCAAGTGGCAACATTACAGCAAACGATGTATATTTTGATGGCATTGAGGGTGTTGGTGGGTTTGCAGTGATTCCAAAAAGCAACATAACATTTGATGCACAAGGTGGTAGTTTTACTTCAAATAGCGTCAAAGGCATGGGACATTCTGATATTTATATAAAGGCAAAAGATAAAGTAACTATAGATAATTTAACCTTTGCGGTAGATATTTGTATTGCAGAGGCTTGTGCTGGCTATATTCAGCTGCAAAGCACAGATAGCGATGTTATAGTAAAAAATATAAGTGGTGGCACAAGCAATGAAAGTGGTATTGGCTCTTTCAATAGGCTAAAAATTATAGGAAATAATTTTTATGCAGGAAAGGTTGAGGCTATTTCTTTAGCTACCGCATTAAACAATAGCTATCTTGATTTATCTGAAGTTAAAGGTGTAACTTTTATTGATGACCTCTATTTTAGAAATGGCACATTAACAGCGAAAAATTTTCACTTCAATAATTTCACCGTGTATAAGGCAAATGCAAATCGTGTAGGCTCAGAACACCCAACTGCTGGTAGTGCATATACCAGTGTTGATGCAAATATTGGCAAAAGCTTTATTAACTATCTTTCAATGGAGATAGGCACAAGCGATACAGCCGATTTTGCTGCTTTATGGTTTAAAAATGGTGGCGAGATTCTAAATCTTAATCTAATAGATGCAAGGGCTACAAGTTATATTAACTTTGGTGATATAAAAAATGTTAATGTAAATACCCTTAATGCAACAGAAACAAGCATTTATCTAAAAAATGGAATCTTTAATAGTATTACAAATAAAAAAGGGCAAACAGCCATAGCTTCTAATAGTAAAATCACTGCCAATGCTCTAAATGTTAATGAGTTATTGCATATTAAAGATGGCAGTAAGCATAGCGGTGTTATGAATATAGTGCTAAATGGAAATGAGGAAGTTAATCAAGATTTTAGTAAATATCTAAATGTAGGAGTAGATTCTGATATATTAAAAAATATGAGTAAAGAGGAGTTGCAAAATCTTATAGAATCTAGCAAGGCACAAAATCCAAACGCAACAGAATCTGACTATAAAAACACAAGTGGCACATATATTACAACAAGCGATGGAAAGCATTACCTTTTGCTGCCTGATGTTATGACAAATGAAAATATTACAAATAGCACTACACAAGCAGTAAATGGCGGGAATCTTTTAATAGAACAAACAGCCCTCACAAAAGGCGCATTAAATAATTATGGCAAGATTCTATTAGATTCTGGTTTTGTAACAGGGGATAAGCCAAAATTATCTATTACAGGAAATCTAAACAACTACAATCAAGTTGATATAGGTGCAAATGGCAATATAAGCGTTACAGGCGATTTTGTAAATAAAGGTCAGCTAACTTTTAGAATCCAATCTGATCCAAAAGATAACAATCAAACAGAAGTAAAAAATGGCAGCATGACAATTAGTGGTAAAACCACCTTTGATATATCCCCCGGCTCAAGCGGTGCGTTTAAAGCCGATATTTCAGACGCTAAAACTTTAGCAAATCTTAGCAGTAATGGACTTAATAAGCAATATAATCTTATTACTGCTGGATCTATTAGCTACACTTATACGCTAGGTGACTATACCACTACTTTTAGCAAAGAAAATGGCAGCACAAGCATAAAAACCGAACACTCTAGCGGTGGATCATGCACTAATCAAAACTGCCAAACAGGAAGCAATGGAAATACACAACAAGAAACAGACTTTACAACAAATGGCAAAGAAAACCCATGGGATATGGATAAAGCTCAAACAGATTCTAGTGGCAATAAAGTAGAAAATGGTGTAGGCGAAAATGATAATCATGGCAATCTTATCCAAAAGCCAAGTCAATCGGATAAAAAAGAGGACTGTAAAAATAATGGGACATATTGCGGATTTGGCAATGATGCTAATGCCACAGAAGCCGATAGAGGCTATGACTACGCTCAAGAGAGAATGGAAAATAGCTTTGCATTGACTTATAAAGGTGGTAGTATTGATGGCAAATATATAAAGGTTGAAAAAATAGTTAATGATACTACCATAGGATTTAAAATTACTAAAATAGATATCAACGACTTCATAGGTGGAGATGCAGAAACTCCATTATGTAATTCAGAATCTAGCACATTTG
>X347_Brown_Bear__coassemble_1378_pt1 | contig 31936 bp, 26 predicted proteins | sample X347_Brown_Bear__metabat2_high_PE_010 | metagenome-assembled genome bin X347_Brown_Bear | reverse complement strand
GCATTTAGTTATAAGGAAGTAAGCGACCAAGTATCAGGTATCACCCTTGCAGGTGCACTAAAAGAGTGGTTTTTAAATGTTGGAGCGGAATTGTTACTTTCTAATGTAACTTATGGATTTCATATTGATAAAGATAAATTATTGCGTTTAGTTACATATAAACAACAATATCCACAGGCTCATATTGTTTCTTTAATTAATGCAGAGCTTATAGGTGGTTCTAGCAGTGGGATACCAGGTATTAAAAAATCTCATTGGATAGTGTGGAAGACTGCACCACAAAGCAATGGAAAAGACATAAATTCTACTACTCAAAATGTGGATAAAATAGAACAAAATGCTATAACTTGGGGATATGATAACTACAAAGTGCCACATAGAGAGTTGCAGCAATATCTTAGCTATAATTTTGGCTCTATGGTATTCTTGCCTATACCTTATGAGTTAGGAGAGTGTGAATGAGAACATTAATACTACTTTATCTTATGCCTTTGTGCGTGATGCTTACCTCCTGCACAAAGCCTATATATGCAAGCTTTGAGACAAGCAAAGCAAAAATGAAGGTGCTATCGGGGTTTAGCGTTGGACAATGTAGCAAGATAGAACAAGAAACGTATAAAAATGCTGAACAAATTTTGAGCAATAAGGACTTGATAGATTATAAGAAACAATACTATGAAAATGGCAAAATACAAATAAATCAATATGAAATTACTAGAAATACAGAAACAGACATAAGAACAACCATAATAAAGAATAAAGCCAATAACACTATCATACATACATTCTATAATGATAATGGAGATGCAGCATTTAGTGTTTCTTATGATAAGCAATATTTAGGAATTTGTGATAGAGGAAAGCTGCGTATATTTGATTTAAACAACAACCTATATGAACTTGAGCATTACAAAGATAAAAAATGCACAGAGGTTTATTTTTCTTTAAATGATAAATATCTTATAGTAAATAACAAAAATCAAGGACAAGTTTATGATTTTAAGACAGGAAATTTAGTATATAATAATCCTAACAATTTCTTTCTGTATCATTGGGTTATGATTGGTCTTACAAAGTTTTTTATCCTATGCTTATAATGGGTTATGCAATAGTGGGCAATGAAATTATATTGTTTGATGAAGAAAAAAGAATTATTGTTGAGGGATTAGAGGATTCAAGCTCATATGAGGAAGAGATTATACAAGTTAGAAAAAATAAAGAGGGTATTGATGTATTGATTTGGGAGCGACAAAAATCTTGGATACCTTTTGTCTCTTTTCCCCCAACTTGTTCAATTAGAAGATTACAAGGATTTTAGTGCAAACAAAGATTCCAATACACAAGCTTGCAATCAAGGGAACTTTCTATAATGCTAGAATATTCCCCCCTCCCACTTAACATAAAGGATTGTCTATGCCTTTGAAACTACACTTAGGGACTAAAGGGAATCTTTTATTTACTTCTAACGCCTCTATGGGATGAAACAGATACAAACACCACCTTTATAGCCGATAATATTGTATCAGAAGCAGCAAGTGATTATACAATCAATACAGGCAATACTCTAAACTTCAATATAGGCAAGACTACTATCACAGCTACTTCAGATTCTGTTATAATTAAAGCAGGCGGAGTAGAAGTAATAATAGATTCTAAAGGCTTAGTTGTTAAAGGTGGGGAGGTTGAGAGCGAGTAGCATATCACAAGGAGTCTTTATGCAAAAGATTTTAGTAATTTTGGGAGTTTGTATAGCTTTAGGTATTCATCTTAATGCTCAAAGCCCAAAAGAAGCTAAACCTAGCTTTGATTGTGCTAGGGCAAAAAGCAAAGTTGAAAAGATGATATGCAGTGATTCTAGCGGGAAGCTGCAAAGACTTGATAAGCTTTATTCTAAGCTTTATTTTTCAATACTTAAAAGCATTCCCAAAAATACGCAAGAGGGGCAGGAGGTGAGAGGACAAATGAAAGAGTTTGCTAAAAATTTTATGGATTATAGGGATAATATGCGTTGTTTTTTATTAGCAACAAATGATGATAAAAAAGAGGTGGAGGAGACATACAAAGTGGGGCGCGAACACGGAGTCATGTATGAAAATTATGGCACGCTCAATTTTGGTCTCCCCCCAGAATATTACAAACCCTGTATAGCAAGGGTGTATAAAATGGGGATTTTGCTGCTTAGTGCCAATACGCTTGCAGATACTAGCTCTCTCATTAGTGAGGATAGGGGTTATTGTGATATGGGCAATATGATACTTGATAGGTTTTCTATTAAAGATTTAGCAAGGCTTAAGCTATATGGTAAGTTTTTCCCACAGGGGCATGAAAAAACTATTATAGAATCTACGAAAGCCCTGCAAGCTTCAAGCGATATTGGTCGCTATAATGAAGGCATTTGCAATGATAAAGATGAGGGATTTATATGCTCAAATGGGGAGTGTGAGATAAATGTAGATGATATGCAAAGCAGAGTTGTTCAGCCGCTTGATAAGTTTTTGGAGGAGCTAAATGCCAATTAAAGTGGTGGGGCTAGGCTATCTAAACTTTGATTCTAAAGAAATCTTAGAGCGATTCACTAAAGATATACAAGAGATTATCATAAAAGACAAAAAGAAAGGGAATACTAATTTGGTGCATAGGTTTGTGATAGAGCTAGTGCCACTCAGTGTTATCTCTTTACACTTTAATGGCAAGCTTTTGACAATTATCATCAATGAAGGAGATATAATCCAAAGTATCTCTTTTCAAGCAGTCAGTGGCAGAGCACAAAAAGTAGGCGATAAGCATCACTTTACCTATGAAAAGGAAAGACAAATGCTAAAAAATGAAGGTCCTATACCAGAAGGGGAGTATTATATTACGCCTTTGAGTGAAAATATTGATGATGGAGTGCAGGAGTGGGATAATCTTACAAATATTGATAAATTACTAGCATATACAGGGAGAGGAAAATGGGGAGGTAGGATATATGATTGGGGAACAATTAGAATCCCTATTCAACCTAAAATTGTAACCCTTACAGATTCTAAAGGACAACTCATTACTAGAAACAACTTCTTCATTCACGGAGGAGCAGAGGCTGGAAGTGGCTATATGTATAGATTTGTGGGATAAAAATGAATTATTTTTTGAAAAATTTTTACACTATGTGGAGAAGTATAAAGAGGAGATTCTTAACAATCAAGGGAAAATTCCTTTGATTGTTAAATATGAGGATAATACAATAATGGAGTGTGATAATGATTTTTATACAAAATATTGCAAGCCAATAGATTAGGAGAATACAATGAAAATAAAATTCACTTGGCTTTTAGTTCTTAAAATATTTATTGTTCTATTTTGGACACTAGGTATGGCAGGATTTATTTTTGAAACCATTGATAATCGTAAAACTTTTTTGGAAATATTAAGTATTCATTGGGTTTTATTTACAGCTATTTTTTTAGGTTGTATCAGCGTAATATTAGATTTTTTCTTTAGAAATAAAAATATTATGGTAAGTTATTTTTTTATATTTTTTTTTACATAATTTTACGATCTTTTTTTACATTCTTTAAAAAATACCTTAGTTTTGTAAACTACAATTATCGTTGGACGCATTGGTATGAATTCACTATTAATGAGGAAACGCGCTACATTGCATTATGGTTTATGTTTGTTGGTGTTTATTTATGTGGCTTCATATCGTATTTTCAAAAAAACTATCAAAGGGCAAAAGTATGTCTTGCAATTTGCTTTATCAATTATATTCCATTTACTTTTGGGCAGAGGGTGTTTGATATGAAAGGCGGTATATGGTAGCAAATGGCAACTACAACAGGGGCAGATCCTACCTTATTTACCACAAATCAATGTAGGATTTTACAATGAGTTATTATATACTATTTATTTTTTGCGTAGTTGCTGTTTCTATATTTTTTGTGAAGCATATTAAATCTTTAAATAATATAAAAAGAATTATTAGGTATATTTTGGTTTTTGTTGCTAGGTATTTTATTATATGGAATGTTTTTTGAATCAACTAGAGGTTTTATGTCTCTCTTTCAACAAGGATTCTGGATTATTATCTGTATTTTTTTAGCGGGACTTATAAGTGTTTTTGCCGAAAAACAATACACAAATATTTCTATTATCTACTTTTTGTTTTGGTATTTTGGCATACCAATATTCTATACGATTTCTGTAAATTATTCTGTATTAAAAGGTGAAATAACACTGCAAATATTTAGTGAAATAGTATTCTATATCGGTTTTTTCTTATTTTCATTTGTATCTATATGGGGTTTTATCTCTTATATAAAAGAAAAATATAAAATTTATAGCATCTGTTTTATTGTCTGCATATTTTTTTTATTTTCCATTTTTATTTGTTTCTGGCATTGTTTTTAAATAGATTGATAAATGATATCCCTGTGTTACACGAAAACCCTTGCAGATTCTAAAGGAAATATTATCACTAAAAACAACCTTTTCATTCACGGAGGAGCAGAGGCTGGAAGTGGCTATATGTATAGATTTGTGGGATAAAAATGAATTATTTTTTGAAAAATTTTTACACTATGTGGAGCAACATAAAAATAAAATTTTTAAGAATCAAGGAATGTGATAGTGATTTTTATATAAAATACTGCAAACCAATAGATTAGAAGAATAAATAAAAATAAAACTTTCTTAGCTTTTGGTGTTTAAGATATTTATAGTGTTGTTTTGGGTTTTGGGAATGGTTGGCTTTATAATTATGGCTATTGATAATCATAAAAGCTTTTTAGAATTGCTTACTAATTACTAATTGGAATATAGTTTTAATATTTGTTGTTATTTTACTAGGTTGCTTAAGCATTGTGTTGGAGTTTTTCTTTAAAGATCAAAAAATTATGGCAGATTATTTTCTTAGTTTTTTGCTTATAATTTGCTATTTTTTTATAATTATAATTGACAAAACATATTTGTTTGCTTATTTCTAATTTTTACAATCATCTCTCTAAGTAAAGAAATATATAATTCTTTAAATCTTAAAACAATAAATATTTAGGACAAGACTTGAGATTGCCTTTAAATGAAATTATTATTTTTGAAAAGAGAACTTACAATAAGAAACTTACAGCAGTTTCAACACAAGAAATAGCTTTAAAACTATCTATTATTTATAGAATCTTATGATATTTTTATAGCTAGAGAGCCATTTTGTATTTCGACAAGCTTTTACATATTATATAATACTTTCACATTTTTACTATATGTATCATATTTCCAATGTGTGTCAAAAAACTTTTTTGCGCCAGAGTTGCCATCAACATCTAAGAGGTAGAATTTATTATTTTTTTGCCTTTGTGCTTGCATTTGCTTAGCTAGAGAATCTGAAATAGAGCCAAACGCCCCATCAGAAATCACAATCAAATCCGATTGCTTAAAGTCCTCGCTTTGCATTTTTTGCACTCCTGCCTTAAGTGCTGGCGTTATATCAGTCCCGCCATTAAAGCTCATTGAGAGAAAGCTCATAAGCCTTGCAAGAGCGCCCCTGCCACTTAGCTCCATAGTCTCTATGTCTGTAGAGAAGCTTATAAGATAGCAGGCGCGTTTTTGCGTCTGTGCTTTTGTGGCAAGATAGAGGGCTAGGGCTTTGGCTATGTGTTCTGGCTTTCCGCTCATACTGCCGCTTGTGTCTATGCAGATAATCATCGCACCTTGATTTTTTTCCTTTTGCTTCTTTTCCCTTTCTTTTTCTATCTCCTCTTGCCCCTCTTTCATAATCTCGTGGTATCCTTGCTTTTCAAAGCAAAAGAGACGATTTTGAATGTATTTCAAATCAAAAAGCAGCTCTAAATCAGAATCTCCAAGCAATGCTAGCTCTTGGGGCAGGAGATTTTCCAAATCGCGTCCAAGCGTAACGCCACATATCTCTTCTTTATATCGTTTTGTGGGGATTGTCTGCGTGTAGGAGTAGCTTTTTAGCTCTTTTATCCTCTCAATCTCGCTTTCCTCCTCCGCCTTTTTGAGCTTGCCTAAAAGGTCTGCGATTTCACGCAGATCCTTGCTATCTTTTAGCTCTTGTAGGTATCTCTTTATCGTGTTTATATTTGAATAAGCTTTTGTGCCTAAAGAGTTGTCAAATCCTCCGCCTCTTTTATCATCGCTTTCATTCCCTAAACTTTTTTGGTATTCCTCATCGCCTAGATTTGCTACATCTAAGCCCTCTTTTAATCCCTCCAAATCACCGCTAAATAGCTCTCCTGCCTCGCCTAAATCATCTAGCAGGGTTTTCATTTCAAGTAAGGATTCTAAATAGTCTTGTATCCTTTGGTGATAGTCAAGTGTTTGTTTATCTTTAGCGGATTGTATCCATTTGCTCTTTTTGTCCTCTAGATTCTGCTTCCAAGTATTTTGCACATACTGCCTTTTATCATCTAGGCTGATTTCTGTGGATTTTTTCTTTTTATTTTGGCTTTTATCATCATCTGTGAGGATAGAATCTAGCGTGTCTCTATGCTCGGGGTTGTAGTGATAGAATTCTTCTAAATCATCGCGCAGGCTTCCCTCATCTATGGTTGGAGTAAGCGTGCGTTTATAGTGTGCTATATCCTCTGCTTTGTAGGGGTGGGTGTCTTTGAGTGAGCTTTGCTGCTCTAAGTAGCTTTCGTGCGCTTGGCTTAGGTGCTGCTGCACTTCTGTATCTTGTAGTATTTCTTTATAGCGAGGGTTATTGTATATATCTTGTAGGCTTAATGTTGTGTGTGTGGATAGATTCTTATCTCTATCCACCCTGCTAGCTACTTTGCCATTGCTAATGGGCTTAGGGTTTAAAGCCGCTAAAGAGTGTTGTGGGTTTATAAGTATCATTTATTACTCCAAATTATTTTAGTCTTCCAAACAAACCACTCAAATTAGTTCCTAACATACTGCTAATATTTTTAATCATAGAAGTATCAATATCTCCCCAATCAATTTCCCCTCGTTGAGCCTTTGCTATATATTCCATTGCTTCTTGTATGGTTTGTGGCTTGTATTTAGGTTGCTTTTGCGATGTTTGTGAATCTGCGTTTTTGCGTGGCTTCTCTTGTGTCGCTTCCTGTGTTGCTTCATTGCTATGGTCTTGTGTGCTGCCATATTTCTGCGGTATAGGAATAGGCTGATGAGTGATAATGTGCTTCAATTGCTCTATGGCGATATGGAGCTGCGTAGCCTTTTGCATAGAATCTAAAATGCCCTGCAACACAAGCTCATAATCACTTTTGCTTACAAATGGATTATACATTGTTGCTTGTGTGGCATTATATTTTTCATTATGCCTTTCTAGTGCGGAAGAGATAGATTCTAAGAGGCTCTCACACTTTTCTACATAGAGTCTCTTTGTCATTTCATTCACTTCCTTAGGTTCTTTTTCCCCTTGTGTTTGCACATAGTATTCATCTATGGCAGTGTCATACAGCTTGCTATACTCGCTTTCTATGCTTGATATATCATCTACCCCCTCATCATTTTGTATGCTGTCTTTAAGAGCCTTAGCCAAGAGGCTTTGTATCACATCTCTTTGTGCCTCATCACTCCATAGGCAGTGTGAAAGCAGTGTAATATCTATGGGTAGCACCTCTTTTCTATCGCTTAAAAATGCCGCACTTTTTAAAAGCTCTGCCATAGCCCTCCAGCGTCTATCAGAGATGTAGATTCCATTTGGTGTGGGTGCTATCATTTCTTGCGGATTCTGTGCCTCTGCGTTTTGCTCGTTGCTATCTTGCGAGCTTTGTGCTTGATTTTCTAGCAATTCATTATATGATCCTATCAAGCCTTTTAGCGTATGGATAGCTTGCAGGGCTTCTTTAGAAAACTTCACCTGCTTTGCCTGCTTGGTAATGCTTTCTAGCTCGCTTAGTGTAAAGGGATTTGAAATCACTACTTCCGTGTCATTTTCTGCTTGTAATAATGCCTCAAAACTCTCCTTTTTCTCCACGGGCAGCACACATAAGCGGATAACAAGCCTATCATACAAGGCTTCTAGCCCTTGATTTTGCACGGGAAATTCATTACTCGCACACACAAGCCCTTTAAGCGGGACTTTTATATCCGTATTGCCATCGCGATAGATTTTTTCATTGATAATTGTAAGAAGGGTATTAAGAATAGCAGGGGAGCTTTTCCAAATCTCATCTAAAAAGGCAAAATGTGCGGTAGGGAGATAGCCCTGCGTGCTGCGTGTAAGCCTATTTTGCTTTAGCTCTGCTATGTCAATTGGACCAAAAATCTCTTCTGGCGTGCTAAAGCGATTCATCAAATAGGCAAAAAAGGCATTAGATTCTGTATTGCTAGCATTATTAGAATCTGCCTTGCCTACTTGAAAGGCAAGTGCCACGCGTCTAGCAATAAGGCTTTTAGCCGTGCCCGGAGGTCCATAAAGGAAGCAGGACTTCCCGCTTAAAAACGCAAGCAGCACAAGCCTTGTCGCCTCCTCTTTCTCATATATCCCTGTATTTAGCTCTTTGAGCAAAGTCTTTAATCTCTCAGTGTATTTCATAGAATCTCCTGTGTTTGTGTTGGGATAAGGCGGTTTTACAAAAAAAAAAAAATAAAACAAGGGGGAGAGAGTGGCATATCAAAATGATAAGCTGCAAATAATACCAACTAGGCTAATGTCAAAATTGTTACACAATGAGAGATTTAGCTAAGATTTTACATTTCTTGCGCGCAAAATCGTGCAAAACGCATTATAATACTTGCATTCTCACATACAGGAGGAGCGTATGAAGCTCAACAAAGACGACATTATCTGGGCGTTAAGCCTCTTTGGCACGGCGATTGGTGCGGGGGTGCTATTCCTCCCTATCAATGCAGGTATGGGTGGGCTTATCCCGCTTTTGGTGATTTTGGTGCTTGCCTACCCTATGACTTTTCTCGCACACAGGGGACTTTGCCGCTTCGTGTTAGGGAGCAATAACCCTCACGATGATATTACCTTTGTCGCGGAGACCTACTTTGGCAAGGGCGGAGGATTCTTAATCACACTGCTCTATTTCTTTGCGATTTTGCCTATTTTGCTCGTGTATAGTGTGAATCTTACAGGGACTTTGGAGGATTTCTACTTCCATCAGCTTGGCTATGGTATGAGTATAGAGCAGCATTTGGGTGCGGCTTTAGGCATTACTATCCCTGATAGGCTGCTTAGCTCATTTGTTATCGTGGCGATTTTGGTGCTAGTATCTGTGAGTGGGTCTAGGGTGGTTACTCGCGTGATGAGTGCGCTTGTGTTTCCCTTTATCGCGGTGCTTGTGTTTATCGCGCTGCTCTTTATCCCTCATTGGAATGGCGCGCTTTTTAGCAATCTCTCTGCGGCGGGGATTTTTGAGGATATTCAAAGTAAGAATTTTTGGATGACTTTGTGGCTTGTGATCCCTGTTATGGTGTTTGCCTTTAATCACTCGCCAATCATCTCAAGCCTTGCTTGCCATTGTAAGGAAGCATACCCTGATAATGCCGAGCGAAAAAGCGCGCAAATCATCTCGCTTGGCGTGATTATGATGGTAGTGGTGGTGATGTTTTTTGTCTTCTCTTGTGCGATGACACTCACCCCTGAAGACTTCAAGGCGGCAAAGGCAGCAAATCAAAATGTGCTTGTGTATGTCTCTATCAAATTCCCAGAGGCGACTTTCCTTACTTTCCTCTCGCCTATCGTGGCACTTGTGGCGATGAGCAAGAGCTTTTTGGGGCATTATCTAGGTTCGTGCGAAGGCTTGAATGGAATCTTATTTAAAGCAAGCAGCGGCAAAATCACAGGACGCACAGCAAACACGATCACGGGTATCTTTACCTTTATCGTGGCGTGGATAGTGGCGTATAAGAATCCAAGCGTGCTAGGCATTATAGAATCTATAGGCGGTCCTGTGCTTGCTATCTTGCTTTTCCTTATGCCTGCGTTTTGTGTGTATCGCTTTGAAGTGCTACAAAAATATCGCAATCCAATTTTTGATGGCTTCATCGTCATTATGGGGCTTGTGGCGATTTCTGCCGCGGTTCACGGCTTATTAGGCAATTAAGGCTATGTGTTTGATACCATTATAAAGGGGATAGTATGAGTAATTTAAGTATTTTTAAAATTGGTGTAGGACCATCATCTTCACATACACTAGGACCACTTGTAGCTGGGAATCTTTTTTGTGAAAAAATAGATTCTATTTTACAGGATATAGTTCGCGTGGAAGTTACATTGTATGGTTCATTATCGCTTACAGGCAGAGGGCATTTGACTGATAGGGCTGTAATTTGGGGATTAAGCAATGTTATGGCACGCAATCTTAAGGCAAGCTTGCAAGAGGATATAAATGATAAGGCTCTAAATAAAGGGATACTAAATCTTTGTGGCAAAAAAGAAATTGCTTTTAACTATGATAATGATGTAATTTTTTCTGATGATTTTTTGCCATTACATGAGAATGGCATGACTATTTGCGTTTTTGATTCTCAAAATAAAGAAATTATGGCTCAAACATATTATTCTGTTGGAGGTGGATTTGTCAAAACAGAGGAGGAGTTAAAAGAGGGTGATTCTAGTGGTGATAATGGGGATATTGAAATGACAATAGAGAATGCTACAAAGGCATTATATCTATGCGATGAGAATAATTGGAATCTAGCTCAATTATCACTTGCCTATGAAAAACAATTTAATACAGAAGAATATATTAAGGCATATTGCCTTGAGATATGGCAGGTTATGCAAGAGGTGTATCAAAATGGCACGCAGCCTAAACAAGAATATTTGCCGGGCAAGCTTCATTTAAAAAGACGCGCAAAAGGCTTGCATGAGAGGGTTAAGGCTACAACTGATCCTATGGGTATAATAGACTTCATATCACTTTATGCAATAGCTATTGCAGAGGAAAATGGAAGTGGAGCAAAGGTTGTTACCGCACCAACAAATGGAGCTTGTGCGGTTATACCCGCTGTTATGCTTTATCTCAAAAATCACACAATAGGGTTTAGCGATGAGCAAGCAATAGACTTTTTATTAGCTGCTATGCTTATTGGCTCATTCTATAAAAAGAATGCAAGCATTAGCGGTGCTGAGGCTGGCTGTCAAGCTGAAATAGGATCGGCAAGCTCAATGGCGGCTGCGGCTATGGCAACCGTGCTTGGCTCTGAAGCTAGAGTGGCTTGCAATGCTGCTGAAATGGCAATGGAACATCATTTGGGCTTAACATGCGATCCTGTTGGTGGTCTTGTGCAAATTCCTTGTATTGAACGCAATGCGTTTGGTGCAATTAAGGCGATTTCTGCGGCTCGTATGGCAATGACACGCAAAAGTATTCCCATTGTAAGTCTTGATGAGGTTATCAAAACAATGTATCAAACAGGTAAAGATATGAACGCAAAATATAGAGAAACTTCACTTGGAGGGCTAGCTAAAACATTATCAAGTGTTTGCTAAATTTTCTGTGAGTTTATTGTATTTAATCGCATTTAAAATTTATTTATAGGCATTTCAAAATAGAAAAATGCCAATATCACAAAATTAAGCCCTACTATTTATCTAGGGCAAAAATCAAAGATATAGATTCTATAAAATACACCCAAAGCCATACACTAGACAAAGTGATAGAGTTTCTAGAATCATTAAATTTATGCTATAATAGCGATTTTATAAAATTTTTTAAAAAAGGGAGAGTTCATGAGTTATATATATATATATAGGTTAGCTATTATATTAGGAGTGGTTTCAATAGTTGGCTGTGGCACAACTACCAATGGCACAAAACAAAAAATTGCCATTAGCACAAGCACAGGGCAGCAAGCAATAGCAAGAGTTAATGGAGAAAAGATTACAATACCTGCAAAAGATATAGCAGTTAGCAGAATAAAGGGGGCTAACATTCAGGTATTACATGAAGATAATCCTTGCTTTGAAGATACCTATTATTCCATTTCAGGCAAGAGTAAAGTAAGTGGAGCATTTTGGTTTAATTTTTTTGGTTTAGGCACTTTTGGCTCTACAACAGATGCCATGTCTGGTGGCATGTGGGAATTTCATGATCCAAACTTTGTGGTCCCAATAAAGCAAATTGAAAATTGTAAAATAAAAGCTACGCAAGATAATTCTAAACAAACAGATTCTAAGAAAACTAATTCTAAAAAATAAATCTTAAAGAATCTTGACATAAGTAAAGTATAATTCTAGCTTTGCATGCAAATCTATAAATAAATTAGGATTATAAAAAGTGTTGCATTCACGGCTATTACTATATTTAGTATGTTTTATGTTCTTATGTTATGCAAATTCGCCTATTCAAGATTCTAAATATATACAAACTAAATCACATTTCATAACCACACAAAATAAAGCACAAAAAATTTATTCACTTTACACAATGCTTGCAAAACGACAAGATATTGCTAATAATTCACAATGGCGTGCATTGCTGCATTATGAGGGAAATAAATCGCTAATCAACAAAAAATCAAATTTTTTTATAAGCAAAATTGGATACAAAAATCCAGCAGCAGAATACAATGCTTTTATACATACCATGCTATTGCAAGAGTTAAATACACTTTATAGTCCAAAAAAGCAAAGCTATAATGATGATACAAGCATTCTTTGCAAATACCCAGCAAGACTTACTTTTATTGCTACACAACTTTATGGATTAGAGAGAAAGGAATTGCTAACATATATTTATGCTAAAAAATGTATTGGCTTGCGTATGTTTAGAGAAAATGTAGATTTTTCTTCTATTGCTTTAGAATTCGCAGGGGAGAGTAATGGCATGCTCCATAGTGCAATGGGGCATATTTATCTAACTGCAAAACGCGCAAAAACACAGAATCAATATGATATGGAAAATGCTAGCGAGGCTTATTCTATTAGTTTTTTTGCTATTTCAAATTTGAGCTTCAACCCAATTCACTATATACGCGTATTTGTTGGTGGAATAAAAGGGGCTGTTGTGCTTATGTCTGCAAATGTTGTAAGACAGGAATATTTAGATGATGAAAAACGTTCTCTTTATAGCTTTAAACCATTGCTTAATGAGAGTGAAAGGAGACTTTTGCGTCAGCATTTATGGGAGCTTAAAGATAAAGAAATAAACTATAAATTTATTACTTATAATTGCAACACAGCCATACGAAAAATACTAGGAGTTGCTAACCCTCTTTTTGACATTCGTAGCAAAAAGCCATTTCAAACACCAACAGAATATCTTTCTTTATTGCATAAAAAAGGCTTAATAATGCAAGAAGGTATTACATTGCCTCCAAAAAAACAAGCATTTGTGGAAAAATATGGACCAAATAATGTAACTGATACAAAGAAAAATTCCAGAATCTCCTTTGCTTATGCAGACTTTATGCAGCCAAATGAACCACAAATGCAATATCATAATATACAATTTGAGTTTAGCCCTATATATATCGATGGTCGCAATGCAGATTCTGCATATAAAGAATTTATGGAATCAAAGCTAATGGCAGTAAGTGGGGGATTTGACTTTACTGCTTTGCGTCCTTATATACAGAAACTTGAGTTATTGAAGCTTAAATCTGTGCTTGATTTATCCAAGGCAAATAGCTTTTCTAAATTTTTTAATATTTCCTTTGAGGGCAACTTATATCAGCCAAATCATAAAGGTGGTTTTCTTGCTTTGCCAAATACAAGCTCGCATATTATGCCTACCATTGAAATTGGAGCGGGTATTGGTAAATACACAGAGCATACAAGATGGTATATATTGCCTAGAATTGGCTATAGATATGATGTTATGAATAATATTTACATGGGATTTGAGAGTGGTGTAATTGCTAGCTTTAGATTCTATAATCATGATTTTAAGGGGATTTTCAATTACAATTACTTTTATGATTTTATGGTAAATAATAGAGGATATGATGGTATGTTGTATGCGTATTTTGGCATGTCAATACGCAAAAATATAGATATTTTTATAGAATCTAAATATTATCACACATGGTTAAAATCAAATAAAATTCCATACGAAGCAACACAATTTGTGCAATATAATATGGGAATGGCATTTTATTTTTAATTGATATTAAATATAAGGGCTTGCTAAAATAAATCAGTATTTATAATTCATATAAAATATTTGCCAAGCCATTATATTTTATATTCACAATTTATAAAACAACTATGGCATGAAAATATTAGTTATAATTTTGTTGATAAGAATGGATTTTAAATAGCTCTTTTGCATTATTTGTGGTTGTTTTTATAAGCCCATTAATATCTATATTTAAAATATTACTTAATTTCTCTGCAATGTGTATAAGGAAGCTTGACTCATTTCTCTTGCCTCTATGTGGAGCTGGGGCTAGATATGGGGCATCTGTCTCAAGCACTATGCGAGATATTGGAATCTGCGGGGTTATCTCCAACAACTCATTGGCATTTTTAAAGGTAACAATCCCACCTATACCATAATAAAAATTACTTGAAAAATCAAGTAATATATCGCAGGCATTATAACAATGAAAAACGCCTCTTAGATTTTGATTTTTCTTCAAATAGCTAGATAATATATTTGCGACCTCTCTGCTTGCCTGCTTATTATCCCTAGAATCTCTTACATGTAAAATCAATGGTAAATCATTCTGTATTGCTAGCTCTATTTGCATACAAAAAGCCTTTATTTGCAAATCCATTATTTTTGTATCTCCATTTTCTAGGCGATAAAAGTCCAGTCCGCATTCTCCAACGGCTTTACATTTTTTAGATTCTAAACCATTTTGCAAGATTTGTAGGGTTTGCTTATTAAAGTTAGATTCTATAAATGTATTACATTCGGGATATATTTCATCAATATGGCATGGGTGGATTCCAACCGCATAATACACATCGTTATTTGAGGCTGCAATATTCCTTGCCTCTTTTAATGTATGGATTGAAGCAGCAGGTATTATAAAAGATTCTATGCCTGCATTTCTTGCACGCTCTAGCACAAGCATAAGATCATTTGCAAAATCAATAGAATCTAAATGAATATGTGTATCAATCATAATAACTCCATTTCTATAAATCAAAAAATTGCATTATAGCAAAATAAGTAAAGTTAATATTCTAAGTGGCAATTTAAGTTTTATGTGTTTTATATATTAAAACAAATATACTATTTTTGGATAAAATATTATCTAAAATTGCAATTGGGGTATTTTATGGTTTTAGAAATTATTCATTATCCAAATAAGATATTGCGAACAATTTCACAAGAAGTAGAAAAATTTGATAACACTCTACATGAATTACTTGATTCTATGTATGAAACTATGATAGCAAATAATGGTGTTGGTTTAGCTGCAATTCAGGTTGCAAAACCCATGCGAGCTTTACTAGTAAATATACCACGCGAGGAGGATAATGAGCAATATAAAGAGGATTTGCTTGAGCTTATTAATCCTATTATTTTACATTCTGAAGGTGAGATTTTGTGGAATGAGGGCTGCTTATCTGTGCCTGGATTCTATGAGGAGATAAGTCGCTTTAGTTATATAAAAGTGCGATATCAAGATAGATTTGGAAATTTATGCGAAAAAGAGTTTAATGACTTTATGGCAGTAGCAATCCAACATGAGATGGATCATTTAAATGGAATCTTATTTGTTGATAAATTGCCATTACTAAAAAGAAAAAAATTTGAAAAAGAGTTGAAAAAGAATAAACGCACGGCTTAATTTAAGCGTATTATAAGTCTCAATACGATATAATAAAAGCTTTATTAAAGCAAAAAAAAGGAATTACTATGGCACGAAGATGTGATATTACAGGAAAAGGCGTTATGGTTGGTTGCAATGTAAGCCATGCGAATAATAAGACAAAAAAGAGAAGTTTGCCAAACCTTAGAAGCATGCGTTTAAAGCTTGAAGATGGGACTTCTATTAGAATTAAAGTTGCAGCCTCAACTCTACGAACATTAAAAAAGAAAAGTAAATAGTTATTGCATTGGTTAAAGTTTTAATATGGCTATCAAGCTTTAAATTCTTAATATCAACTTTTAAAAATTGCGACAAAATACTTATATAATCTATTATGATATGCGTATTTTATAGAGTTTGTATTCATTTATAGATAGCATATTTAGTATTTAGTATTTTGGTGATGTTGGTGTAGCATAAGTAGCTTAATTTTAGTAATGCTATTTATATAAGAATTAATTAAACCTTGCTTGAAAATAAGAAAGCTTTAACTCACATAGTTTTAAAAAACATTAAATTATATAATGCAGTATTTGTGTAATTAATACTTTTTAGATTTATCTTAGAATCTATAATATATTTGGGATTGCGATATGGCAGCAGCACAGCTTGATGATATTTATGAAATGCCAAAAAAAACTCGTGGTGTTTTAAAAATTTTTACAATACTTTTTTACATATTTCTTGCTTTTTGTTGCATGGTGACTTGCGTGCTTGGCTATTATGGTTATAAGCTATACAAAGAGTTGTCTCCACAAGTGCATGCAATGATTGATTATCACCCAAATGAAGTTACGCAGGTATTTGATTCTAGAGGACGTTTGGTTGCAAATCTATTTGATGAAGAATATAGATTCTATGCTACATATAATGAAATACCCGGTAGAGTTATAGAAGCACTTTTAGCTGTGGAAGATACCATGTTTTTTGAACATGATGGTGTGAATCTAGATGCAATTGTGCGTGCAATTTTTAAAAATATAGTAAATATGCGTTATATGGAAGGTGGTAGCACATTAACGCAGCAGCTTGTAAAAAATATGCTTTTAACAAGCGACAGAACTCTTGATAGAAAATTAAAGGAATTTTTGCTATCCATACGCGCAGAGCAGGTTTTAACAAAAGAGCAGATTCTAGAACGTTATTTAAACTACATATTTCTTGGACATGGCTACTATGGAATAAAAACAGCAGCACTAGGATATTTTAAAAAAAATCTTAATGAGCTAACATTAAAAGAAATTGCAATGCTAGTAGGATTGCCAAAATCTCCAGTGAAATATGATCCAACCCGTCATTTAAAAAACTCACTTAATCGTGCAAATGCAATATTGAAACGTATGTATGAACTAGGCTGGATTACTCAAAGTGAATTTCATCAATCAGTAAAGGAAATTCCAAAGGTATATAATCAGACACTTACTCAAAATAAAGCACCATATGTTGTTGATGAGGCATTGAGGGAATTATCAGACATTAAAGATTTAAAATCTGGTGGATATAAAATATATCTTACTATTGATCTTGATTATCAAGAAGCAGCCAAAGAAGCATTACTGAAAGGCTATGAAAATATTCAATTTCGCATAGTTGAACGAGAGCAAAATGTAAGAAGTTGGCAGAAAAAGCCAAAACTCACAGAACAAGAAATAGATTCTATAAAACAAGATAGTTCAGCAACATTAAATGGGGCTATTGTAGTTACAAATCCACATAGTGGTGAGGTGCTTGCTATGGTTGGCGGTGTAAATCATAGTAAAAGCTCCTTTAATAGAGCCACACAGACAAATAGGCAATTTGGTAGCACAATGAAGCCTTTTGTTTATCAGCTTGCATTTGATAAGGGTTATTCTCCCGCAGAAATTGTTATAGATTCTCCAAAAAGATTTGGAGGTGGTAGTAAGCTATGGCAACCAAATAACGATACTCGTAAATTTTTAGGTCCTGTTACAATGCAAACAGCACTTGAAAAATCGTTAAATATTCCTGCCATTGATACTGCTTTAAAGATTGGTGAGGGTGAATTATATGCGGGATTAGAATCTTATGGGTTTGAGAATTTTCCACGAGATTTAACCGTTGTGCTTGGAAGCCTTTCTTTATCGCCTATGAAAGCTGCCATGCAATATAGCCTTTTTTCAAATGCAGGCACAATAGTAAAACCATATGTGGTAGCTAAAATCATAGATCCACAAGGCAAAGAAACAATATTTCAAACTACACAAACAACCATTACAACACCACAGCAAGCATTCCTAATTACCTCAATTTTACGAAATACAGTGCAAAAAGGCACAGGATATAGAGCAAGAATAAATGGAATACAGATAGCGGGTAAAACAGGGACTTCAAATCAATCTAGAGATGTATGGTTTTGTGGTTACACACCAGATTTACAAGCAATAGTATGGTATGGTAGAGATGATAATATGCCAATTGGTGGTGGTGCTTATGGTGGTAATGTGTCTGCTCCGGTTTTTGCGGATTTTATCAAAAAAGCTATGGATATTAATCCGGGTATGCAGCGAAGCTTTAGAACCCCAAGCGGTGTTTATCAGCAACAAGTTGGAGATGAGCTAATTTATTATACTGACACTTCACGCATTAGCAGAGAGCAGTTAGAGCAGCGAGAAAGATTAAAAGAGGCTGATAATATTATATTCTAATTATTCGAAAATGCGATTTTGCCTTAAAACACATACCACTACCAAAATCATAACAATTTTTTATATTGTCTAGTTGTTTTATAGGTTTAAATCAAGAATAAAAAGTAGCTTGACATATCCCTCTTTTATCAAATATAAAAATGATATTTAGGCAAGCATTTTATTAAGATGATTTGAAACTACTTTAATAGCACAATAAAATAAAACTCATTTAAAAAGCAGATTTTAAGACTTTTGAAATATTTTAAATATAAAAACTACTCAATTGATTTCCATAAAACTTCTGTTATTAGAATCTAAAACTAAAGATTCTAGAATATTCCGTTGATTTTATTATTATGGCATTAATGAGAGTATATTTTTATGGAATCTATTTTGCTTAATTTATACAATTAAAATATAAATGAGGTAAGTATGGGGCTTGATACATTAGAAAATATGGGAGATGAGGAAATGGCTGGAAAGCTTATAAGCATTGGTGCAATATTAAAAGTTTTTGGTGGTATGTTTTTTGATAAGGTTTTAACTTCACCTATAAAATTTGCACGCATTTTCAAATTCAGCCTTAAGCTTAAAAAAGCCGTAGAAAAGACACAAACAGCAAAGGAGCAATCCGAAAAGCTAGATAACACAATATCACTCATAGACATGATATTAAAATATAGGCATACAAATCCAAAGGAAATGGATACAATTTTTGAAACACTTGAAGAAATTGTTCAAAGATACAATAATAATCCTGATGTAAAACAAGAAATACTAAAAATTATGCAGCAAAATAATAAATAAAAACACACAATCTTAAGGGCAATTATGGCAAGCAGTCTAAAAGAGTCTCCAATTGTGCTTGGCATTAGCGGTGGCAGTTGTCTTGAGCTTGCATTGCATTTTATTAAAAGATTCCCAAAAGAGAGAATGTTATATGTAGCACCTAGCCATAACGCTATGCTTTTGTGTCGCGCGGAAAAAAAACAGAATCTAAAAAATCTTATAAATGAAATACGCAAAGAAAATATAGCAATTCATGATTCTATAGCAAGCCCTTTAGCAAGCGGCAGTTTCTTTTTTTCATCATGTATTATTCTGCCTACAAGTAGCAACACTCTCTCATGTATTGCAAATGGCTTGCAAAATAATCTTTTAACGCGTATAGCGGCTGTATGTTTAAAAGAAAAACGCAAGCTTATCTTAGGCGTGCGTGAAATGCCGCTTAGTGCAATTTTACTTGAAAACATGGCAAAACTTGCTACTATTGGAGTTTATATTGCACCGCCTATTGCTGGATATTATGGTGGTATTTGTGATTTAGAATCTTTGCATGATTTTTTGATCGGAAAATATTTTGATTTATTAGACTTGCCTCATGAATTATTTACTAGATGGAATGGCTAGTGGAATTAATAAAATGCTTTTAGTTATTTAGAAAGCATTAATGAAAATTATAGTGAATAAATATATTTAGCTCTTTGTTTTTTAAGCGTATAGTAATTATATGCTATTTTTTAGCTAATTCAAAAAAATCTCACTTTCAGCTAGCATGGCAAATTCTCTCACATATTCTAAATCCATTTCAGAATCTAGCCTTTTTAGATTCAAAAGAAAACTCAAAAACTACTGCCAAGATTCTAAATTCTCAAGCAGATTCTGAAATAATTTTAGATCCTAAACAAACTCTAGATTCTGAAGTGAGAATCTAGAGTTTCGTCATGAGCTAGCCTTGCGTAGCAAGGCGTGGCAATCCACAGAAAAAGCAAATACAATGGTTTCTAAGCTAGATTCTAAAATATACTTACAATCTACATTAGATTATAAATCTAGATTTTTTTGAAATTTAGTCCATATTCATTTCGTCATTGCAAGTGGGTGTAATCCCTGCGTGACAATCCATATTTTTTTAAATCTATAATAGATTCTAAATTTATTTTGAAATCTAGCTTAGAATTTGTTATGTTATTTGTGTTTTTTATGGGTTGCTTTGGCTTTTTTAGCCTTGCAATGACAGAGGAGACAGATTTTAGAATATACTTAAAATCTGCATTGGTTTCTAAGAAGCTTATAGAATCTTTTAGGCTAGATTTTGAAATAGCCTTAAAAACTGAAATATCGTCATGAGCCAGCCTTGCGTAGCAAGGCGAAGCAATCCATAATATGAAAATAAAGGAAACAAAAACCATTTAATAAATTTTGATTGAACAATGTGAGTTTCTGAAAATTACATAGAATCTAAATGGCTAGATTCTAAAGCTAATTTTTTAGAACCTAGTTTAGAATCTGTTATGCCGTTTGTATTTTTCTATGGATTGCTTTGCCTTATTATTAAGGTTAGATTATGATAGGGGCAGTTTTTGAAATGTTTTTAGGATCTCTGCCACTTTGTGTGGGCGAAGGGCTTTGGGTGCATTTTAAGAATTTAGATTCTACCGCTTAAGTTTTTAAAACTATTTTAGAATCTAGCTTAGAAACCATTGTATTTGCTTTTTCTGTGGATTGCCACGCCTTGCTACGCAAGGCTGGCTCATGACGGAGGAAGCAGATTCTCCATTTGCTTGAGAATTTAGATTCTCTGCCACTTTGTGTGGGTGCGGGGCTTGGTGCATTTTAAGAATTTAGCTTCTAAAATAGATTTTAGAAGCTATTTAACATTAGCACAAGCTTAAAAAGATATTAAACTGCTTGTGATTTTGCCTCTATTTCTTTAGCAAGCTCTTTTGTGCTTTTTAGATCCACTTTACCGCTACCAAGTATTGGGATTTTATCAACAACAAAATATTGACTTGGCTTTTTTAGTGGAATAATATCAGATTTTTTGATACTATCAATAGCCGCAGCACAATGCTCTTCAGGAGATTCTATAAGTAGGACTATTTTTTCACCTTTCTTACTATCCTCAAGCCCTACCGCACAGAATTTCACATCGCTTGAAATATCTTTTAGCTTAAACACTTTTGCGATTTCCTCTTCAACACTTGATAGGCTAATCATCTCACCACCAATTTTTGCAAAACGAGAATATCTATCTGTGATATGCAAGAAACCATCAGAATCTACATAGCCTTTATCACCGCTTTTATACCACCTAATTCCATGTAAATCTACAATGACCTCATTTGTTTTATCCTCATTATTTAAATATCCTGCCATAATTTGATGTCCGCCTATAAGAATTAATCCATGCTCGCCAGCAGGAAGCTCCTCTAATGTATCATAATCAACAATGCGGACAGCAGTTCCAGGAAGAGGCATGCCTACACTTCCCTCTTTATTTGCCCTATGAATTTGCCAGAAAGTAGCATCAAATTCATCAGGCAAATTTACGCTTGCAACAGGAGTGGTTTCAGTCGCTCCATAGCCCTCATAAATTGGCTTATTAAATTTCATAGTATAGGCTTCTCTTACTTCTTTTTTTAGCTTTTCAGCTCCAGCAACAGTTAGTCTAATGCTATCAAACATAACTCTATCAATCTTTGGATTGCGTGCATAGATTCCAAGTAGCGTAGATGTAGCACACATAATAGTAACATTATTTTGCGCGATAGCTTTTGCAATGCCTAGTGCATCTGTTGGATCTGCGTGAGAGACAACAAGCATATTTTCAATAAGCGGCATAAGTGTGGTAACGGTTAGTCCAAACGCATGAAATGGCGGTAATGATGATAGCATAGTCTCATCATTGCGTGCATGGATAACATCAGCAATTTGTGCGATATTACTCATAATATTTAAATGACTCAACATAACACCTTTTGGGACACCCTCACTTCCGCTACTAAAGAGAATAGCACAAACTGATTCTATCTTGCTTTCTTTGGCAAATAGCAGCTTCAAAAGCCATGTTGGTGCAAATGTAACAAATGCAATATTTAAAATAAACGCAGTTTTTTGCTTTCTAATTTGTGCTACAATATCTTCCATAAAATGCAAGGTTATATCACCAAAATCAATTTCTACTCCCTTATCTTTTAGCTTTTCTAAAAACTTTTTTGAAGTGTAAATATGTGAAATATTAGAAGATTCTATTGCACTTTTAATGGCAGCAGCTCCAGCTGTAAAGTTTAGATTTACAACTATTTTGCCAGCCATTAAACTTGAAAAATTACATAATACACTTGCTAAAGAAGCAGGTAGCATAATGCCTATGCAGTCATTTGGCAGTGAGCATGGATTAGTCTTTTTTGGCAATGGCTTATATTTCATTTCTTTCATATCTTGACTAAGCATAATGCAGAGGGTAAGCAACTTGCGATAAGACATGCTTCCAGTTTGTGTATCAATAATGGCAATATCGCTTCCACCGCGTTTGCAAGATTCTATAAATGCGCTAGGCAAAGTTGGCGAGTTCTTGCATTGATGCTCCCAAGCTTTAAAACTCATTTCAAATACTTTTGCTTTGATTTTATCTTTTTGAGTATGAAGTGGCATTGGCATACCAAATGCAATACTCACATTGCGTTTAGTAAAGCTTTTTTTACGCTCACGGAATTGCTCATTACTGCGGCTAAAAATGCTACCCCACATACCTCGTATATAAAATGGCAAAACTACTGCTTTATTTTCATCAACACCTTGAGCGATTTTTTCAAAACCACTTTTAAATTCATTTAAATGTCCATGTCTGCTAATAACCCCTTCAGGAAATAAGCAAACAATATCTCCATTACTCAAATGTTTCTGAATCTGCTCAATAGCACCACGACTACCAAGACTAGAAACAGGTATAACGCCAAAAAAATCTAAGAAAAATTTAATATACCAACGAGAGTAAATGCTGCGTTCCATAACAAAATAAACTTTCTTAGGCACAGCCATTTGCACAATAGCCCAATCAATAAATGATATATGATTGCCAAGTAGCAATACGCCGCCTTTTTGAGGAATATTATTAAATCCTTCTACAATTAGCCTATAACGTTGCAATATAGCCATACTTACTAAGATTCTAACAAGTGAAAATGGCATAAGCTTTACCATATATATAGTGGCAACCAATCCAAGCAATGCACTTAGATAGAAAAGCCATTCCACAGGCAAATTTTGCGCACCAAATAAAGTTGCGACAATAAGGGCAGAGAGCATGCCAAGATTTTGAACGAAATTATTTCCCGCAAGAATTGTGCCAAGCTCTTTATCATTACTATAAAACTGCATAAGTGCATTCAATGGCACAATATATAAAGCTCCACCTAAGCCAAATAGAAAAAATAAGATTCCAAGACCAAATAGAGAAGAAAATGAAGTAAAAAGCAAAAGCGTTACAGACATAATGCACGCACCAAGCGGAATAAGTCCTGTTTCAATATAATTTTTAGAATAACGACCAGCTACAATAGAACCTACAATAATTCCAATTCCAGTGCATGCAAGCAATATATTAACGATACTTGTATCTAAGATTTGCAGTGTATTTTTTGCATATACAGGAAAAATATTTGCAATAAGTTGCGAAATCGTCCAAAACACAGCTATAAAAAGCACAGATAAATAAATCATTTTATGTTTTTTAATGGCAGCTAGATTCTCTTTTAAAAGCATGCCTTTTAAGTATTTATCTTTATTGAAAGTAATCTTTGAATCTTGCTTTATTGTTGGAAGTCTAAAGCTAAGTAAAAATTCTAAACAACCAAAAATACAAAGTAAAATAGCCAAAAAAACCATTTCTTTAATAATTAAATTTGGGTCTGTTAGCCCATTTGTATATAGCCGCTCAAAAAGTGCCGCAAATACTATCATGCCACTAAGCATTGCAATAATTGCAGTTGCCTGCACAATTCCATTACCCCATGTTAGATTCTCTTTTCCTACAAGCTCTTTGATATAACCATACTTTGCGGGGGAATAAATAGCAGCTTGCATACCCATAAGCAAGGTCATGTAAAATGCACCCCAAAAAAACCCAATAAAATAAAAAAACATAACTATTAATAGCAATATAATATTTACAAATGCGCCAAACTTTAGAATCTTATTTTTAGAAAATCTATCGCTAAGAAATCCAGAAGGGGAAAAAAGCAACACAAAAGGCAAAATAACAAGCACATTTACAATAGAATTGTATATTAGTTGCTCCCCCTCACTAAAAGATTTATAAATAATACTTAACATTAATACTTTATGCCCTAAATCTATAAAGGCATTGATAAAAGTTACTATAATAAATGGTGTAAAACCTTTGATTTTGTAAATCTTATTCATACATAATCCTCACTTTTAAATGCGACTAAAAATGCCATTCTATCACAAGTTTTATATAGAAATATAAATTTTATCTACAACAATCACCAAAAAACATAGCATTGTTTAATAAAGAAAATAGCTCCACAAACTCATGCTAATCTATTTATAGAAAAACAATACACTATAACCCAAAGAATAAGACTTTAGATTCTAGCTTAGAAACCATTGTATTTGCTTTTTCTGTGGATTGCCACGATTTTGCTAACGCAAAATCTAGCTCATGACGAAACTCTAGATTCTCACTTCAGAATCTAGAGTTTGTTTAGAATCTAAAATATGCCTTAGATTCTAGAGATATGGAAAGCTTTGGCTATCGCCTCGCAATGACGGAGGGAGCAAATTCTGAATTTGCTTGAGAATTTAGAATCTAGCTTGAAATCTGTTATATTATTTATGGAAAGCTTCAGTCGTTTCACTCTCTAGCTCATTAAGATATGATAGACTTCAATTTACTTTAGAATCTAGAAACTTATCTATATTTTATTTCAAGCTAACTATTGTTTATTATTTTAGTGCTTTAAATGAGATAGAATGGCTCTAGTTGCTTCCTCTTTATCAAAATTACCATAAAATACTAAATGGCTATTTTTTGGAAACTCAAGATTCTGTGCTACTGCCATATTTGATACTTCTTGCTTATAAAAACCCTTGCTATCTCTTGACTTTAAAATATCTTTATCTACATTCAAATATACTTCAAGATAGTTTGTAAAATTATCCCTATTAAACTGCCTCACAGATTCAAACATAGAAATAGTAGCAAGCACTACCAAAAATCCCTGTTTAGCCAACATTCTCGCTGTGCGGACATAATACATTGACATTTGCTCTCTGCCACTTTCACTATAATCTGTATTGCCTACACACTCACGCAAGCTATCGCCATCAAGCAATACTGCCTTTATCCCAAAATTTTTATCTATATCTTTTATGAGCTTTGTTGCCAATGTGCTTTTGCCGCTGCCACTAAGCCCTGTAATAAATATTAAACCACCATTTAGCATATTAATCCTTTATAAAATCTACTTCCAAATCACTCTTAAAATCAATCTCACACCAATTTCCAAATAACTCAACCATGCACCCATTTTTGTAAGATTCTATAAGCAGTTGCAGAAAGCTTGTCATATACATATTATCGAAATCTTTAGAATCATACATAGCATTTCTATCAAGATTCTCATAATATCTTACAACTTCAGATAAAAATCTATGCGAGATTCTAAAAAGTCCAATATATTGCCCTTCTATATCGCTATAATCCTTAGGCTTTTTGCCTAGCTCAATAATCTTATTTCCACTTAGCTTCAAAGTTTCTGCATCATTTAAAGGATTGTTAAATCTTTTCTCCCATAATGCCTTCCATTCTCTATCAACCACAATTCCCAAGTCATAATCGCATGCCTTCAATTTCTCTACTATTTCACTAAAATACACAATATCCGCATACGATACCAACAAATCTTGCTTTTGCCTTATGCAATCAAGTAAAAAGTCCTTAGCACAAAACAATGTGGCTACCATATTTGTGCTATCATATCTTTCATTGCATACCATTTGAATGCCTTTATAATGCGTATTTATATGCTGTTTTAATACATTAAATTTATATCCGCCAACTATGCAAATCTCTTGTATTCCTACCTCATTTAGTGCTTCCATGATATAATCAACAATGCGTTTATTTTGATATATAACCATACATTTAGGTATATCTTGTGTCAATGGCATAAGTCTAGAGCCAAATCCTGCGGCAAGTATAATTGCTCTCATTAATCACTCCTTTTGTTTTAAGTTTGCTTTTATGGCATTTTTCCATAAATAAAATATAGAATCATTACTCATTCCGCCCATTCTTTCTATATGCCACATAATGCCAAATATATTATAAAAGTTATGCCTAAAAGCTTCAATGCTAAAATTGCTTAAATTTTCTCTATCTCCATGTATGGCTAATGCGTTAAGATTTTTGCCTAATATCTGTATGGCATAGTTGTGATATGAATTAACTCTAAAGCAAAGCAAATCTTTGGTTTTTATAGAATCTAATTTAACAGAATTTAGGCTAGATTCTAAATGTTTATTATTTTTGCTATTATTTAAAGGTAAAAATTCTTTTTTAGATTCTAAGATAGTTTCCTCATTGCACTCAAAATGGCAATTATTAGAATCTAAATTTATGCACTGCATAACTTCATGTGGCTGCGTGTGATTGCTGCATTTATTTATAGTTGAATTAAAATAGTAGGCAATCATTTGCGCCCCGCGACAAATCCCAAGCAATGGAATAGAATCTTTTATACAAGATTCTATAATGCTAGCCTCAAAATCATCTCTTTGTATATTTAGAGCATTATTATTAAATATGCTTAAATCATTCCCACCGCTTAGAATAACACCTGCAATATATGGCTTATAACAGCTAAAATCTTGCGTATAGCTTAGTGGTAGCATAATGAAATCATCTAAATATTGTTTGAAAAATAAGCCCCAATCAATTGCCAAAGCCTCTCTTGCTTCATGATATTCTTGCATTTCATAAAGTCGCTGCGAAATTGCTATAAAATATTTTTTCATGCGCTAGCCTTTAGTAAATTATAGACATATTACCTGCTCGCTTTGACAATCAATGCAAAGTCTGCTTGCCTTGCAATACTTTTGATACTGCTCCTCTCCTACGCCAATAACTGCGGGCATGTTTTGTTCAGAAGCGCGTATTGCCATATGTGAATTTGCCCCACCATAACAGGTGATAAATCCAGCAATATTTTTTGTAAAAAGATAATCAAATCCCGGATCTGCCGCATAAATTAATACTATTTTGCCTTCTAGGTTAGAATCTGTATGTATGGCTACCATTGCAGTAATTGATTTTTGCGTAATAAAGTTTGGGACAACTTGCTCTGTTTTAAAGGCAAAAATTTGCCCTTGATTTGTAATTAATGGTGGTAGCTTAATAGCAAGAGTTAGCCTATATTCATCTTTGTGCCTTTGTATAGAATCTAAAAGTTTTTGCTTTGGACTTTTAGAATACAAGCTAGCATAAAGCGATAAAATATCATGAATATCAAGGTGTGCCATATCTTCTTTTGATATATCATAATGCACTCCTAGCTCTCCAATAAGCACAAGCGTGTAAGATAAAAGCTTGCTAAACTCAAATTTAGCATACTCTCTACCTTCAATTGCCACTTTTAAAAAGTTAAAAAACTCTTTAGAATCTATCTTTAAGCCATGCTCTTTTAGAATATTATCAAGCTCCTCTAGCCTTTCTTTGCTTAGAAAAAATGGCTTATGTGGTTCAATTTCATGCTTTTTATCAAGGCTAAAATATTTATCAAAATCCTCATCATAGCGAGGACTTAAAATATCATAGCTTCCTGCACGCAAATGACCAAATTTTTGTAAAAATTCTGCTTTATTCTCTACACTCAAACTCATACTCTCTTCTGCTAGCTGCTTGCTAATTGTATTTAGCGTATGTAAAAAGCTTTGCTTTTCCTCCTCACTAAAAAAGCCTATGCTAACTAAAGAATTTAGCATTAAAACTGCCACAAATCCAGCCCTAGCAATTCCTGCAAATGGTAGTGTCCCAAGCCTTTTGCATTCCTCAATACTCCAATAGATTCTATCAATAAGAGAGTAGTTTGAATTTAGAATCTTATCTAGAGAATCTTGCAATTTTGCTACTTTTTCTAAATCCTTTGCATAATAGCCAGTTTTTGCATTAATGATAGAATTTGTAAGCTCCAAGAGTGCAAACTCAACCCTTTTTATCTCATTGCTATTAAAACCATGCTGCAAGAGTTTTGCAAGGGCTTTTGGCGTATTAAAGTCATAGCATGAAAACACTATTTCAAACTCCACTTTATCGTGAAATTGCGGATTATCAGCAAGTCTATCAAGATAGTAATTTACAAGCTTTGTAGCAATTCTAGAGCAAAGATCCTTTGGGATAAATGAGTTGAAAGACGCACGCACATCTATATATGGAATGCCAAGAAATGAGTGCATGAGCGGGTGAGAATGAAGTGCTTTATAGCCATAATTATCCCTTTGATAAGCCCAGATATTATCAGTTACAATCTCTTTATATAGGCTTAAGGCTAATCGCTTTGGTCTTAGCCCTATTATTTCTGCGGGATTCCAATCAGGCATAACTCCAAATATAGCTCTATCTCCTAGAACATTTGGAGTCTTTTTCAAAAAGCTTGCAAGCCTTTTGTGTAGTCTTAAAAGGGCATCTTGAGGCAATGCGTTAAAAAGATTTATGCTAGATTCTACAAGTGGTCTTACTTGCAAAAGATATAGCACATCGCTATCTTCTTTATAGGAATTAAAAGGCTTTGCAAAAGCAAACTCAATGTCAATAAATTGGTATTGCAAAAGTGTTTCTAACTCTTGCATTAATGCGATAATTTTGCAAAACCTTTCATGATTTTTAGAATCTTTATTGTTTGGATTATTGCTAGAATCTGCAGAATTAGATTCTATATTGCTTAGATTTTTAGAATCTTTATTTTCTATTATGTCTTTAGTTGGTGTTTGTCTGTATTGAAAATAGCTTATTTTATCCTTGCTACTTCCATCAGTTATGCTGCTGCTTGAGCCACTACTATCGCACTCTATGCAATAATATGGGCTAAAATTATCTTTATCAGCACTAAATGCAACACCACAAAGGCTAATATATTCAAGGTATGGTTGGATTAAAATCTCATCATTATCATTTGGCATAGAATCTGCAACTTTATTTAACGCTTCAATTAACGCCTTATTATCATTTATAGGAATATTTGCTAGGCTAAGAAATGCCCCTGCATTAGAATTTTGCATAGAATCTTCACTAAGTGAAGAGCTGCGAATAATTAACTTTTTTGCTCCTGTATCATGGCAAAAAGATTCTATGGAATCTAAGGCACTTTGCATATTGCACTTTGCTTGCTGCTTTGTGATTATTGTAAGCGGCAAAACTTGTGCTTGCTTAAGCTTATTTTGTAATGAGGCAAGATTTTTTGCCTTACTTTGAAATGATAATGTTTGCATATAAATCCTCTCAATAATAAATAATACCTTTGCCATAATGGCTATTTTTGCTATACTCTAAAAGCATAGAATCTAGTTTTTTAGTTTCCAATCTATTTTAGAATCTAGCCTTTTAGATTTCAATCTAGCTTTATAAAACTAGATTCTAAAAAGCTAGATTGCCACGCCTTGCTACGCAAGGCTCGCAATGACGAAACTCTAGATTCTCACTTCAGAATCTAGAGTTTGTTTAGAATCTAAATTCTTAAAATGCACCAAGCCCTGCACCCACACAAAGTGGTAGAGAATCTAAATTCTCAAGCAAATGGAGAATCTGCTCCCTCCGTCATTGCGAGGCGATAGCCCGAAGCAATCCATATCTCTAGAATCTAAGGCATATTTTAGAATCTACTTTAGATTCTAAAATCTAGACTGAAACAACCTCCCCGTCATGAGCTAGCCTTGCTTGCAAGGCGTGGCAATCCAAAGAAAAAGCAAATACAATGGTTTCTAAGCTAGATTCTAAATTCTCAAGCAAATGGAGAATCTGCTCCCTCCGTCATTGCGAGCGTAAGCGAAGCAATCCATATCTCTAAATCTAAGGCATATTTTAGAATCTACTTTAGATTCTAAAACTCTCTCAAAATCCACTACCTCCATCATGAGCTAGGGAGTGAAACGACTGAAGCATCTATACCTATAGAATCTAGTTTTAGAATCTAAAATGACCTTCTCACTTTCTTTAGCATCTAGATTCTACAAGCATTTCAGAATCTAGTTCAAAAGTTTCTCATTTTGCTTTAGAATCTAGCCTTTTAGATTCCAATCTAGATTTCTAAATTTAGATTCTAAAAGCTAGATTGCCACGATTTTGCTAACGCAAAATCTAGCTCATGACGAAACAAGAGATTCTCGCTTCAGAATCTAGAGTTTGTTTAGAATCTAAATTCTTAAAATGCACCCACACAAAGTGGCAGAGAATCTAAATTCCACTCTTAAGCCCCAAAAATAGCAAAGCAAAATCACATATCCTACACTTTCCTTGCACTCCAGCAACGCGTAGTGTATTTAATGTCAAATTCACTTGGCAGGCTTTTTTTCATACGCTCACTAATAGATTGAAATAGGGCATTTCCCTCTTTAGTATCTAAATCCCAGTAAGGATTTTTCACACTTTTCCATGCGTTGATATAGTTATCAATGCTTTGATGAAAATAGAAATCTTCCTCAAGATAAATAATGTTATCAAACAAGTCTTTGCGTGATTCTATAACCTGTCGCTGATCTTGTCGTCTAACACCCCTATCATAGTTTGGCACAAGCTCAACTATAATGTCTTCTGCTTGCTTTTGAATGGGATCATGTAAATCTCTATGATTCCACATGCAAGAAAAATAACAACCTTTTTTCAACAATCTATGAGCTTCCTGCATAGCAAAATCCCTATCCATAACATTAAAGCTACTACCAAAAGTTACATAGTCAAAAGACTCGCCCTGCAATGTAGAATCTATGCCTGTTGCTCGCACCCACTCAATCTTTTGATTTTGTGTCCGCTCTATGCCAATTTCACGCATAGCGTCATTTGGCTCTACGGCAACTACTTCTAAGCCTCGCTCTAATAGCATAATGCTAAGATTCCCACTGCCCGCACCAATATCAGCCACTCTAGCACTCATGTTTCCATTTTTTGCAAGAAATGCTAGCATATCAATGCTCTTTGGCGCATAATTTGGTCTATAACTATAAAACTTTGCATGTTTGGTGTAATCCCATACTTGCTCTACTATCTTTTCCATATTCATATCCTTATCTGTCTATATGCAAAAGCAGGACAGATAAGGATAGTTTTTATACTTTACGCACGCTCCATGCCCTAATTTTATAAGGGATCTCTATCTCATCTAAATGTGTAATTTTAGATTCTATCATGGATAGAATGCGCTGCCACCTTTTTTGCCCTGCTTGTGCTTGAATGTCATTAACAGAGTGCCATGCTCCAAGGTATCGCTCTTTACTCATAACCTCTAAGTAGTCGCACTCCATAAAAAAGCAGTCTTTGAAATGCCCTGTTGAAACAAGGATTTCTTCCCATTTTTTTACATTTTGAGTTCCACTACTCACACGAGCAAGCTCTGGAACAATATTCTTAATTTCCTCTTCAATTTCATAGAATATTGATCCTTCTGTTATATGGCGAGGATTCCAAATCGCTGTGAAATAGGCACTTTTTGGCGGCGTGGCATTTTTGGCACATATTGCCCCCCCCCCCCCCCCTGTGTTTCAGATGGCCCTGCGGTGGTTATTTTTTTTTTGGCGGTCAA
>X347_Brown_Bear__coassemble_1377_pt1 | contig 32017 bp, 24 predicted proteins | sample X347_Brown_Bear__metabat2_high_PE_010 | metagenome-assembled genome bin X347_Brown_Bear | reverse complement strand
CAATACATATTTCGCATGATTTGCATTTATTGCATTTCTTACATGATTTGCAATAACTACAATTTACGCATTCTTTGCATTTATTGCATGTGTTACAATCAAAACATTTTTTACACATAAGGCAATTACTACAATTCTTACTTTTATCGCAATAAATACAATAGCTACATAATTTACATAATTTGCAATTAGTGCAATAATTACAACAAATACAATCTTTACATTTATGGCAATCTTTACTATAATAGCAACTTTTGCAATCTTTGCAATCCTTGCATTTATAACAATCTTTACAAAACTTGCAATTTATACAATCCATACAATCAATTAAAGTAGTAGAATAAAATTCTGCTTCCTCTTTTTTAAATATCTTTTTGTCCCATTTATTATTATTTTCATCAGTGTAATAATTCCCTATAAGCTTTATCATGTTTTATCCTTTTTTGTTTTCTCTCTCTTTTTATTTATTCGAGAATCTTTATTTTACCTTTTATTTTATGGATTGCTTTGGTAGTTTCATTGCGATTGGGGTTTTATTCCTTTTCTAGCTTCTTAACTCTAAAAGTTAAAATTATAATGCTTCCACATAATAATAAAAAACTTATACTTGAAATAGTTTCAAACATTTTCAAGTTGCTTTATAATTATTTTTAGTTAGATACATGGTGTGGCTCATAAATAAAATAGCTTAAATGCAGGATGATTCTATATATTCTAATAATATTATACAATTTTGCATTTTACATAAGCGTTCTTTTTATTTGTGAAAACATGCTTAAAATTGTATTGCAATATTTATATTATATTTAGTAATTTTAAAAATCTAAAACTTCTCCCATTCTGTATAGTCCTTGCCCTTATCCATAAGAGATATGCCTATATTTTCCAAATCTTTTCTAATAGAATCTGCCCTCTCAAAATCTTTTTCCCTCTTTGCTTGCAAACGTTCTTTTATTAATTTCTCAATATTTTCCTTCTCTTCATCTGTTACTCCAAGCTGAAAATATTCACTATAGCTTAATGTCCCAAGTCCTAGCACAAAGTCAATTAATGCTATATTAGCCTTTGCCATCTCTTTTAGCGCTTTATCTTTTGACTGCATGTCTAGATGTTCGTTAGTGTATTTTATAAATTCCTCAACTACGCTTAATGCAAGCGATATATTTAAATCATCATCAAGAGATTCTAGGAATTTCTTACGAAACCCATTTTCTGAATTATTTAAAATCATATTTCTATGAGGTATAAAGAATTGCTCCCAAGTCTCTGTATTTATAGAATCAGCATGATTTTTGCCCTGCATAGAATCGCAAATATTTTGAGGTTCTATATTTGGTATTGTAATTTTTGTGTAATCAAGTCTCTTTTTAAGTCTATATAGCTTATCAAGTCGCTTTTTAGATTGCAATAAATCCTCTTCATTGAAATGCAAGGGACTCCTATAATGAGTGCCTATAAGATAATTGCGTAAAATCTCACCATGATAAGCTTTTAGTGCATCTTTAACAAAAAAACTATTGCCTAGACTTTTACTCATTTTTTCACCATTAATGGTAACAAAGCCATTGTGTAGCCAATATTTTGCAAGCTCTTTATCATGTCTGCAACGCGTTTGAGAAGCTTCGTTTTCATGGTGTGGGAAAAATAAATCTTGCCCGCCTGCATGTATATCAATGCAAAAATCCTTGTCGCAATATGCAAGCACAGAATCTATCATAGCAGAGCATTCAATATGCCAACCAGGTCGCCCTTTGCCAAGTATGCTATCATAGCCTATGTCGCCATCTCCTTTATAGGCTTTCCATAATACAAAATCTCTTTGGTCTTTTTTGCCCTCTTCAAACTCAACGCGATGAATAGAATCTTTATCATCGGTATGATTGCTTAGAGTGCCATAGGCTTTATCTTTGCCTACTTCAAGGCAAATATCCCCATTTGGCAAGCGATATGCTATGCCTTTTTGTATTAAAGATTCTATAAATTTAGTCATAGATTCTAAAAATTCAGTCGCACGCGGCTCAAAATTTGCTCGTCTAATATTTAAATAGCCCATATCTTGCAAATATCTTTGTATGTAATGTTGTGCTAGCTTATTTAATGGAGTTTGTGTCTGCAATGATTTATTTATCAATTTATCATCAATATCTGTAAAATTCTTTGCCACCACTACTTTATAGCCTTGCATTTCTAAGAATCTTGCTAATAAATCAAAGCTAATAGCACTTCTAGCATGACCTAAATGCGCATCGTCATAAACGGTTGGACCACATATATACATACGAATTTCATTATTATTTAACGGAGTAAGCTCTACTTTTTCTTTTTGTTTTGAATCATAAACTTTCATATCATTCCCTTGTATTATGCAATATAAAAAAAGTGTTTGAAAAATTGCAATGTAATAAATGTCGCCCCAAGTGCTGCAATTAGATAAAGGGCGTATTTTTTATGCTCCATTATAGCTAAAAAATTGTGAATCCCAAATGCCTTTATATTGAAAAGCATAAGAGCAAATCCACCAATACTCCCAGCAAGTGCAACTAAAAAGTAACGCAAATCCCATAATATCCCTTCTGTAATATGAAAATAACGCAAACTTAAAATTAAGATTCCAGAAAGCATTGTTCCAAGTGCAAGTGCTATGACAGAATATTTTGCCGCTTTTGCTTGTTGTTTTTTTGCATATAACCATAAAGAAAAAATACGAGTTAAGCCAAATGGAAGTAGCCCAGCCATGTATCCAATAAATGCCCATGCGACTTGCAAGGTATCTGTGCGAGTAAAGTTTTTGCGTTCAAATAAAAGCCATACTATTTCATTGCTTAACATAATTCCGCCTAGCGTGCAAACAGATAATGTAATAAGTAAAAACCAAAATGCTACTTTAAGATTCTTGAGTGCTTTTTTCTCATCTTTATTTTCAATGGCTTTTGCTATTGTTGGAAACAATGCGCTAGAGATTGCAATAGCAAATATTGCTAGAGGTAGTTGGAAAATCCTATTAGCAAAGTTTAATACACTAACACCCCCATCAGAATTTGGCAATAATGTAATAAGACTAGAATCTATAATAGCAATAATTTGCGCGGTAGAAGCTCCAAGCATAGCGGGAAAAAATGCCCTAAAAAATGCTTTAATATCAAGGATTAATCGCAAAATATGATACTTTGCTTTTTTATAATAGCTTGGCTTTTCTTTTTGATTTTTTATAATTTCTTTGTTATTTATAGCATAATCTTGTTTTTCAAAAGCAATACCTCTAAAACTTATTTTCATGCCAGAATCTTTATACCACTTTTTTAAAGATAGCATGCCTATATATTGCAGTTTCAATATTCCAGACATATAGAGAGGATAAAAATGTATAAGAATCTGACACACTCCACCAATAAGCACGCTATAGCTTAATACATATACAGCTTGAAATAGCTCTTTATCTGTTAGAGTTGTCTGAAATTGATATGGAATCATGGCTACAATCATGGCAATATTTAAAAGAGCTGTATTATAGGCATTAACCCAAAAAATATTTTTATACTGCAATAATGTGCTAAAGTAAGTTACAATGAAAATTAATATAAGATACCAGAAATGAATGCGGACAAGCGGCATGGCAAGCAATATTCTATCCTCATCATACCCAAGTGCTAGAATCTTTGTAATAAAAGGAGCAAACCACATTACAATCATGCTTAATATTAGAATAAAAAATATAAAAATCCAAAAAATGCTAATACTAAAAGCCCCTTTTTTCTTTGCACTCAAAAAAAATGGCAAAAAACTTTGCACAAAAGCCCCCTCACTTACAACGCGTCTAAACATATTTGGAAACTTAAAGGCAATAAAAAAAATATCACTATAAATGCTAGTGCCAAGCAATGCGGCTTGCATGGCATCACGCAAAAAGCCAAAGATACGAGAGCATAAGATTCCAAAAGCATTTGTTAAAAAAAAATGTTTTAGTTTATTTGATTTTTTAGTAGCTATTTGTTTATTTGCTTGTTTCATTATGTTTTTTTCTTGTGTATGTTTTTTACGCATTTTTATACTCTTTAAACAAAAATATAGTAAAATATGGAATAGGATAAGCTGTTATTGTAACAAACAAAATTTTATTTTAAGGTTAAAACAATGACTTTTTTTACGAAAAAGAAGTTAAAAGGTGTGCGTGATTGGGTAAGAGAGCTTACTCAATTTTGCGCCGATTCTGAATTAAGTTTCAATGATTGTAGTTTTCAAGTTACACAAGTTCATACAATGTTAAAAAAAGATGATAAAGTCTTAGCCCCTACTTTTTTTAAAGAAACATATAATCAAACAAGTGATGAGATTTATCAAACCTTTGATGTTGAAATTACTCCAAAAGAATATGATTTTTCAAAGCTTAATTTTACTTTTAGCCATAGACATTTAGAAGCCACTTTAATCTTAAAAGAATCATTTTTTATTGATAGTAGAGAGCAATATAACGCACAGCTTGCTAACTATATTGCCGCATTTCTTATACAAAAAGACATTGTTATTACAAACTTAGAAAAAATACGAATGCGTGTTGATAAGATTATAAGCGAACATTTTAAGCCTCCATGCACTTTGACCGAAGAGAAAAGGTTTGTATTTTTGCGTTCTAAGGCAGATATTAAAAAGCAAGGCTTTACCAATCTTTTAGAAGAAAAATGGTGCAGAGAGAATCACAAAAGCCCATTGCCAAATGCACTTTATGCTGTTGCAGAGGGCGATCCTATTGGATTTTTCCTTAAAGATTCTATCCCAACTTCTGGTAGAAACTTACAAGGTGAATTTATTGATATGAAGAATCTACACCTAAATACACCAAAACATGATGATAGTAAATCACATCAAGATTCTAAAGAATTTGAGAGTGGCACATTTCGCTATAAATCTCCACCTGAAGCAGGCAATGGCATTAAAAAAATAGAAGAAGGTCATGTAGTAAAATACGAGGCAGATGGGCATGGTATTGTTGAATTTGCAGAGACTGGACTAAGACTTATTGATATAGGAACTTTTCAGCAGATTAGTCGCACAAATAGCATTCTTGGCGGTGTAGAGAAAATGGCGGAAGTTGATATTGATTGTCCTGATAAGTCAAAAGATGCTGTCCAAAATGGTGCTATTATAGAAGCTGAAGTTGTTAATATTAAAGGCACGGTTGGCGAAAAAGTTATAATAAAGGCAAAAAAGCTAACTATAAATGGGCAAACTCATCAAAGTGCTATTATATATGCTGATGAGGCAAGCATTAATATACATAAAGGCTTGCTTTATGCAAAAGAGGCTGATATTGACAAGCTTGAGGGGGGAAAAGTGTATGGCAATAGCATTAATGTGCTTGACGCACAAGGAGCAAAGATTGTAGGAGATAGTATTGTAATTTCTAAACTACATTCTAATACACGCATTAAGTTTTGCGAAAAACTACATTTAAAAGCAATTCATGGAAATGAAAATCAAATAAACTTTGATATTTTTGCAAACTTAGAGTATAGACAGCAGCTCTCAAGCATTATACAACTTGATTTATTGCTAAAAGATGATATTAATGCGCGCGTTGCATTTTGTAGGGCATTAGCAGATAAAACACAAAAACTAAAGCCAATTATTGACAATCTCAAACCAGTTATTGATCGCAGTAAAAAAGAGGGATTTGAGCTTGATCCAGAAACAAAGAAGACACTAGGATTCTATGTTCTTTTGTTACGACAGATTAAGGAGCAAAAGGATACAGCTACACAGCTACAAAAATTACGCACAGAAAATACGCAAAAGGGCAGAGCAATAGAAAAAATGCTAGGTATAGCAAAAATTACAACAGAATCAAGCTGGAAAGATAGCAATCAAATTATTTTAACACGCCACTTTCCACCCGCAACGAATAAGATTTTTACGCAAGATTCTGAAATGTTTGAAGTCTGCATTAATGACAATGGGGCAATGGAAAAAGTAGATCAATAGGTTTTTGCTTTAATTAATGGCTATTGACTAACTTAACAGAATCTTATGAGAGTTAAATAAATAACAATTATAGTTTAAGGTTATGTAAGTCGTATTTTATTGTATTTTAATGCTAAAAATCTAATGATTTTAGCTATCTATTTGCTTCATGTTTTTATTTATTCTTTATTGAAAATACAATAAATCCACTAAATTTAATTTTCCTTATAAACTATTATAATTTTACGCTATTTCGCTATTTAAGGCTTAAAATAATAAGTGTTCTAATTTTGTAATACTACATATAATATCAATTCTATATTCCAAACATAATTAATGCTAGTTTAAAAGCCCTTGTTTATCAAGTATAGGTTATAATTAATGCTTTGTTTTGTAAATAGAGGATAGTTATGGTTTTAGAGCATGAGATTCCAGAAGGTAGCAAACTTCATTTTGGGTTATCAGCAGCACTTAAAAGAAAGATTGAAACTCTTAGTGCAAATCTTTTTTATGAGTATGGTTTTGAGGAGATTGTAAGCCCAACTTTTGTATATCAAGAACATCAAAAAAGCTTTCTTAATCGAAATGTTATACACTTAAGCAGTGAGAAAAATCATCAAATAGCAATGCGTAATGATAGCACAATAGACACTATACGTATTATCACAAAGCGACTAGGTAGAAGCACTACGCAAAAAAAATGGTTTTATATTCAACCCGTTTTTAGCTATCCTACCATAGAGCATAATCAAATAGGTGTGGAATGTCTTGATAGCAGCGAGTATCCAAAGATTATAGAGCTTGGCATTCATATTTTTAAATCACTTGGTATTACACCACTTCTTCAAATTACCAATGCTCGTATTGCAAAGGTTTGTGCGGAAAATACAGATTTATCATATATGGATTTCTCTGCTTTACATATTGAAAAACTACAGAGTATTGACTTTTTATCAAGACTTTTAAAGGTAAATGATGTCGCTGGGCTAAAAGCATTTTTGCCTACTTGTCCCACATTTTTACGCGATGAGATTATACATCTTTTAGAATTGTGTAATTGTGATTATGAAAATCTAGTCTGTGCGCCATTATTGCCTGTGCCTGTTGAATATTATGATGACTTATTTTTTCGCATGACTTTACAGAATCTTACTTTTTTATCTGGTGGTATATCTAGCATTGATAATGTGCAAAGTTGTGGCTTTGGAATCTACACAGATAGTGTTGTTTATTATCTTCTAAAACAAAATAAAACAGCGATAAAGGATATATAATGGCTGATGTTGTTGTAGGCGTGCAATGGGGCGATGAGGGTAAAGGTAAAATTGTTGATAGATTTGCTAGAGATTATGATTTTGTTGTGCGTTATCAAGGCGGGCATAATGCAGGACATACCATAGTGGTAGATGGCATTAAATATGCACTGCATTTAATTCCTAGCGGAATCTTATACCCACAATGTAAAAATATCATTGGCAATGGGGTAGTGATTGATCTTTGTGCGTTATTGCAAGAAATGCAAAATTTAAATCACATTATAAACCCAAAAGCAGATTCTAATAGCATAAGTGATTTATATGGCAGGCTATTTATTTCCCATAAAGCACATGTAATATTGCCTTATCATATTTTACTTGATAATTTAGGAGAGAATAAACGCAATGAGGCTATTGGCACAACAGGTAAGGGAATAGGACCTACATATGCTGATAAAGTCGCAAGAATTGGCGTGCAAATTGGCGATTTGCTATGTGCTACAAGGCTTAGGGAAAAGTTAAATGCGAATTTAGCAAACTTAGCTCATTTGAATTTTGACATAGATATGGAATCTTTGCTACAAAAACTCCTAGAATATGCAGATATTTTTAGCCCATTTATAACAGATACTACAAAATTGCTTTGGGATTGTGTATCACAGGGTAAAAAAATTATGCTAGAGGGAGCGCAAGGAAGCATGCTTGATATAGATCATGGCACATATCCTTTTGTAACAAGCTCTAATACAAGTATTGCTGGCTGTCTATCTGGCACAGGATTAAACACAAGGGATATACATGAGGTAATTGGCATTACAAAGGCATATTGCACTCGCGTTGGCAATGGCGCATTTCCAACAGAGCTTCATGATGAGACAGGCAAGTTATTGTGTGAAAAGGGATTTGAGTTTGGCACTACAACTGGGAGACAGAGACGATGCGGTTGGCTTGATTTAGTAGCTATTAAATACGCAGTTCGACTAAATGGTTGCACAAAGCTTGCATTAATGAAAATAGATGTGCTTGATGGCTTTGATGAAGTGCTAGCATGCGTTGGTTATGAATACATGGGTGAAACTATTGATTATGTCCCTTACGATTTAGATGTAAAGCCCATTTATCGCAGTTTTAAGGGTTGGCAAAATACTTCTGGATTGAGGGATTTTAGCTCTTTGCCAAAGGAAGCTAAGGAATATATAGCTTTTATAGAATCTTTTGTAAAATGCAAGATAGCTTTTATATCTACTAGCCCAGAACGCAATGATTTAATTGTTTGTGAATGAGATACTCCGCACGCATAGATGCTTGGGTTTATAGTATAGGTCTAGCCTACTTTTGTGGGTCTTACAAATTTTACTAAGAATTTATGCCAAAACTCTATAAATTTTTAAACTTATAATCCCCCATATAATTTCACCTTACAATTAGAATAAATCAAACACTCTATCTTTAAAGTTTAAATTGTTTTTGATATATCCACAACAACTGCAAGTTTTAAAGTGTGTATAGAATCTTAAAAACAATTTGTTTTAGCCACTAAGATTCTAATAAGCTATTTCAATGCTAAATAATTTATATTTCTACTTAAACTGCCCCAAATTTTAACCATAATCTTTAAATTAAAATATTTAATAAATATATTTGTATATTTTGCAATGTTAATATAAAAGGGGCTAAATTTTTTGTATTTATAACTTTATTAATAAAATTTTGATATAATCAAAGTTTTCAATCTTAAAAAGAAAGTGGGTGATAGTATGCCAGGTATTAAAGTTAAGGAAACTGAAACTTTTGATGAAGCGTATAGAAGATTCAAAAAACAAGCTGATAGGAATCTTATAGTAACAGAGTGTCGCTCAAGACGATTTTTTGAATCTGCAACAGAGCAACGCAAAAAACGCAAAATCAACGCAAAGAAAAAAATGCTAAAACGGCTTTATATGCTTAGACGCTATGAGTCTCGCTTGTAATATTAGTTTTACATTTTTATAATATTTTTTATAGGCTTTATATCTATTTTAAAGCCTGCTACAAACCGCACTTAATTCATCTTTTATTTTATTTATAGCCTATTTTCAATAACTTTAATTTCATCATTTGTTAAATTATATAGCTTATAGACTAGAGAATCTATTTGCGATTCTAGCGCGCTTTTGTTAGTGGTAGAATCTTTGTTTTTATGGAAAGCTTTGGTCGCTTCACTCCCTCGCAAAACAAGGCGGAGCCGCAGTTTCTTTAGTAATTACGGGGAGAGGTTTTGTCATTGCGAGCCTTGTCGCTAGACAAGGCGTGGCAATCTACTTTTTGATTATGGAAGGCTTGGGCTTCGGCTTGCAATGACGGAGAGGGGGTTTTGTCATTACTAAAGAAACTGCGGCTCCGCCTTGTTTTGCGAGCGGACTTGTCCGCGTGGCAATCCATTTCTAAAAAGCTTCGCTTTGTGTAGAATCTGCCTTATACCTTTTCTATCGTGTTTATTTCATCATTTGTTAGATTATAGAGCTTATAAACTAGAGAATCTATTTGCGATTCTAACTCTTGCGTGTCAGCCTTAGAATCTTTTGCTTTAGTTTCTAGGATTTGCCCTACTATGGCGGTAATCTCATCGCACAAAGGCTTATTAGATTCTGTGATTTGGGGGATAGGGAGCTTTAATAAATTATTTGTCTTTAGCTCGCCCTCAATCCCACCACCCATATAAAAACTTCGCATTGCAAAGTATATAAATGTAGAATTTAAGAGTCCTGTGAGGTATTTCATCTCTTGCTCTTGCCCTGTGATGAGATTAGCTGGGGCTGGGGCGAAAAAGCCTTTTTCTTCATATATAAAACAAGGCTCTTTAGCCATAATGCAAGGGTAAAGAATCTTCCCCTGATAGCTTGGGGTGGGAGCATAATCCCATATAAAAGACTCCAAGAAATGATAAAGACTCTCAATTATCGCAAGTCTCTCTCTCTCTCTCTCTCTCTCTCTCGCTTTGAAGCTAGATTCTATCAAGGTGATTTCTGCTTCATCTAAGCCATAGAGCTGATAGATAAGAGAATCTAACTCCTTTTCTGTCTGGCTGCTTTGTGCTGAATATTTCATCTGCCTTTTAGATTCTAGCATCTCACAGACTTTTTGCTCTATGGTTGCTAAGAGCTTGGGATTTGGGGCTTTTGGTATGGGGAGCTTTTCTACAAAGATTTTACTCATTTCATAGCCACTAGCACCTAAAGTTGCCCCTATTTGCTTAAAATACCAAAAGTTAGCCTTAGAATTTAAAATCGCTGTGAGATAGTGCAGGTTTTTACCATTTTTATCGGTCAAAATAAAGCATTTTTGATTAGTGAAAAAGCCCTGTGTGTCAAGGTGTGCTATAAATTCTTTTGCCATATTTGGATAAATAATCTTAGGCTTTGCAAACTCTTGGTGGTAGTTTGCACCATATCGTTGTAAGCAATACCATTCATAGCGGATTCCTGTTTCGTCTTTATTGCGTTTTGATAATCTTTCTTTGTGATACGAGAGATGGTTATATAGACTCGGGTATTGCTCTGCTAAGTCGGTTTCATTCTCCTCCATTGATTTTGGATTCTGTGTATTTGGAAAATGCCAAGATATAAAAATTATCCACAATCCCGCCCACTCATAGCTATACCGCTTAATATCCCTGCCACGCAAAATGGGCTTGATGAGTTGCCTTGTGCGTTCTCTTTCTGTAAGCATAATTTCTCCTTTGTCATTGCGAGATTCTGCGATAGCAGAATCGTGGCAATCCATTTCTAAAGAATCTTCGCTTTGTATTTGATTGGAATCTACTTTTTGCGATTTTTGGGCTTTGTTTTTGTGGATTGCTTCGTTGTGGCTATCGCCACTGCCTCGCAATGACGAATGAGAGCTGTTCTCTTGCAATGACACAAAAGGCTTTAAAGAAGCTTCACTATCATCACAATTACTTAAAATCTCATCTCTTTTTGCAGAATCTATAATAAAGGCTTCGTTATAGCCTGTTAAGACTCCACGATATATAGAAATATCCCATTCTTTTAGCGGTGTGCCGATTGTTTCAATCTTAGCTTTTAGGGCGGCGTTGGTGCTGTCTAGGAAAATAAAGCCCTCTTTGCTTAGGCTTGATTGCAAAAGGCTCGATTGCAAACGGCTTTGTTTTGTGATGTATTCTTGTAGTGGGGTGTTTGCTTTTGTATCGTAGTCTTTGGGGTGTGCGTAGTCAAATGTATGCTTAGAATCTGGCGTTGTTTTGATAAAGCTTAGGATACTTGTATCCACAGAGGCAGAGTCAAAGACTTTTATACCATTTAGCTCTGTGTAGCTTAAAAGTGTTGTATGCTCTAATAGAAACTCTCTTAAAGGCTCACCATATTCGGCTCGGCAGTATTTGTTGCTTGTGATAAAGCTTAAGATTCCATTATGTTTTAGAATCTTATATCCTTGCTCATAAAAGTAGGTGTAAATATCGCTTGTGCCTTTGTAGATTGTAGAGGCTTTTTGAAGTTGTGGCTTTAGGTGCTTTATCTCTTCTTGGCGGATATAAGGTGGATTGCCGATGACTAAGTCAAAGCCTATAAAGTCGCCATTTTTATCTAGCACTTCAGGGAATGCAAATCGCCATTCAAATGCGTTGGTATCATTTATGAGATTCTCATATTCTTGCATAGAATCTATAATGGTTATTAAATCTTTTTGTGTGAAATCTTTTGGCTCTTTGGGTATATCTAGGCTCTTATGAAAGTTAAAGCTTATGATATAGCTGTTTAGACTTTTTATAATAGAATCTAGGTTTTTGTTTGGCAAGGTAGCATGATCGATGCCAGCATAGCCATAGTTTCGTAGGTAGCTAGATAGGATATTTTTAAAATTTTGGTAGGCTTTGCTTGTTTTGTGAAATATAGCGATGATAAATCTTTGTGATTCTTCTATGGTTTGTTTATGTATTTGCTTTAAATGCGTTGTCTCATCTTTATAGGCTTTTACAGCGTCTTTATAAGCTTGTATGGTGCGTGGGAGCTTGTTTTGTATATCATTGAGAGTAGATAGGAATTCATCTTGAAACTCTAGCGATGCGCTATCATTTAGCTTACTTTTTAAGTCTTTTTCTAGGCTTTCTTTTGTCATATCTAGGGCTATATTGCTTATAAGTGAGTTTCCGCATTTAATATTTATATCAATGTTTGGGAGGGTTTCTAGGGTGTTTGTATTACCATTAGAATCAAAGATATAAAAGCTATATTTAAGCAATTCTATCCATAGTCTTAGCTTTGTGATTTCACAAGAATTTGGGTTTATATCCACGCCAAAAAGGCAGGATTCTATCAAAATGCGTTTATTATTAAATAGGGCTTTTTGGATTATGTGAGATTCTATATTTTGGTGCGCTGGGGTTTGATAGCTATGCAGGGTATTGTTAGAATCTTGTATGACAATCTCATCATTTTCTAGGCTTAAATTGATATTTTTTAATAGCTTATATTGTGCTTCTCCATTACTATCGATATAAATCTCACAGAGAATCTTTAGGCGGAATTTTAGCTCTATCATAGCATTTAGCATAGATACTAAAAAGTGTCCGCTACCAACGGCTGGGTCACACACTCTTATAGAATCAAATATTTCATTTGCTTCTTTATAGCCATTTACAGAATCTGTGAGCTTATCAAGTCTAAGCGTTAAAGATTCTAAGCTGTCGCATTCCCACGATTTTGCTGCATTAAACTTATCTATAACGACTTTTTCTAGCGACTCTTTACACATATAGCTTGTAATAAAGCTAGGGGTGTAAAAGCTCCCCTCTTTATAGCCATTGAGCTTTTCAAAGACTAGCCCTAGCACGGCGGCATTTATCAGCTTGTCGTAGTTTGTTTTGGTGTGGTCTATAATGTCTTTTGGCGTGGTGGTGAAGTCATAGGCGTGTAAAAAGGCAAAAAGATATTCCAAAAGGGGCAAGGAGTGCGTATCTGTATAATCCTTGTCTTTTTTAAGGATTGAGTGCTTGAAAATGGCTAAATGCTTAGAATCTAGTCTGCTTATTTCTTTATTTTGCTTTTCTAGCTCGGTTTTGTCAAAAAGGCTTGAGTTCAGGTAGGGGATAGAATCTTTTAGCTTTAGGTCTGTTTTTCGCTTCTCTTTTTTCAGGGCGAGTATGTCAAAAAAGAGCGTGTTTAGGTCTGTGAAGTTTTTTAGCGTCCCGCTGTCTAAGAAGGACTTATTAATGTGCTTGAAACTTACAAGCATAGATTCTAAAAGTCGCAAGAATAATATGCGGTTATTCCAAGTGGTAAGGAGTGAAAAGATTATCTCAAAGTCATTTTCCCTATCAAGCCCTAGCTTGCTGCAGATAGAATCTAATAGCGTGTTTGGCTGTGTGGTTGGGGTTATTAGAATCTTGCTATTTTGACTTACTTCCTGCAGTCCTAGAATATAGAGCAGCTCATCATAGAAGTCTTGATTGAGCGTGTTTGCGTCAATGTAGGCTTTTTGCTTGAGTAGGACTTGCGGGCTTAGAATCTGATAAAGCAGGGCTTTAGGTGCTTTTTTTATATCAAAATAAGTAAATTTTAGTGTGGAATCTAGGCTTGGCAGATAGTCTTTAAGCGTGGCATAAAACTTTTGTGTGCTTGTGTCTGTGCCTTCTTTCCTATCGCAGTTATCAAAGGCTTTTAGGATTGTTTTGTCATTGGCAAATGTGAGATACTCTCTAGCCTCTATGAGATAAAAATCTCGCGTATTTGTTAGGATAATGTATTTTAGGTCGTTGTTGTTGTGGGTTTTATACTCGCGTAAAAAGTAGAGAATGGACTCATAAAAGGCTTTGCATTCTAGCTTATATTCAGGTCCAAATAATGTTACCCCCCCCCCCCCGTTGCTAGAGGCTATAAATTCTACTTCGTTTTTTAGACTTTTGACTTCAAAAAGCACTTTGGCTTTATTATCCTCATAAATGCTTAAATCTATGCGATTTTTTGTATTGCACTCATAGCTAAAAGATTCTTTCAAAAAATCCATAAGAGCGATTTTTTGATGCTCCTCACTCTCATTTGCATTGACTTTTAGAAGTTTTGATAGATTGTTTTCAAAGCTTTGCAACACCTCTTTTGTCGGCTCTCTTGTATGATGATTTTGTAAATATTCTTGTAAGTCTATTAGATTGTATTGCATAATGTTCCTTAAGAGATGTTGGTAGTTTTGAGTGGCATTTTAGCATAATGCAATGGGATATTGTTTGATTTAGCAATGAAAGTAGGCAATATTTAGGTTTAAGTTTATATTTTACAACAAATGGAAGTTTTAGAATCTCACGCACACAAACACAGAATCTACTCCCTCTGTCATTGCGAGCCCTAGCAACGCTAAGGCGAAGCAATCCACAAACAATACAAATAGCACAATAGATTCTAAGCTAGATTTAAAAACTATGGATTGCCAAAGAGATATAGAAACTTGCAATATAAACTCTTGCAATGATGATAGGCTAGATTCTGAAAAATTAGATTGCCACGATTTTACTAGCGTAAAATCTCGCAATGACGACAAAATAGACTCCAATCCAATTCAGAATCTAGATTCTATAAAATGCACCCAAGCCCTGCATTAGAGCATTTGAATAAGAATCTAAACTATTTCAGAATCCACCACCTAAGTCATGAGCTAGGGAGTGAAATGACCGAAGCAATCCCATAGAAATAACATAAACAATACAACAGATTCTAAGCTAGATTCTAAAAACATTTCAGAATCAACTCCGTCATTGCGAGACTTGCATAGCAAGTCAAAGCAATCCATAGAAAAAGCAAATACAATGGAATCTAAGCTAGATTCTAAAATAACACAATAGCAAACATAATTATTCAGCCAAAAAATCAAAACTCACTATTGATACGCAAAAAAGCATTGCTAATATTTAATTCATAATATAAGCAAAATCAAATTAAGTTTAGATTAATAATGGAATTAATAAACAAAATAGAATCTAATTTTCCATAAATAAAAATCCCGCTTTATCTACACATAAACAAAGCATAGCCTTTATGCCTAACTCTATGTTGTGCTAAACAAAAAAACTTTAGTTATAATGCAAAATTTATTTTACTTCACATAAAGAGGCAAATATGGCAATAGATACAAAGGCAAAATTTCTCGCACAAACGCGTAGCAACGAAAAAACAAATACAACTTTTATCCAAGCAATGCTAGACCCAAATGCCGCACATGGCGGACTTTATACATTTTGCGATATACAGCCATTACAGAATCTAGAAAAACTATATACACTTCCATACAATAAAATGTGTCAAGAAATTTTTACGCATTTGGGTATAGGACTTGATTCTAAATTATTAGACTTAGCACTTTCAAGCTATGATACTTTCCGCACAAAAGATATAGCTCCTCTAGTATCCATTGAGCCAAATTTATATTCATTGGAGCTTTATCATGGTCCAACCTATGCTTTTAAAGATATGGCACTTCAACCTTTTTCGTCATTATTGTCAGCCATTGCTTTGCAGCAAAACAAAAAATACTTAATCTTAAGTGCAACTAGTGGGGATACAGGACCAGCCACATTAAGCGGCTTTGCAAATAAGCAAAATATTAAAGCAATTTGCATTTATCCTAAAGGCGGAACAAGCGAGGTGCAAAGACTGCAAATGACAACACAAGATGCAAAAAATCTCAAAGTATATGGCATACAGGGGGATTTTGACTTAGCTCAAAGCACTTTAAAAACATTGCTTAAAAATGAAAAATTTAGAGATTTAGTGGCAAAAAATGGCTATGCGTTAAGTGCGGCAAACTCCGTAAATATAGCTCGCATAGCATTCCAAATTGTTTATTATTTTAGCATTGGTAAAAAGCTTGCAAAACAAAATATCCATGAATTTAGCGTAATTGTCCCAAGTGGCAATTTCGGCAATGCACTTGGTGCTTTCTTTGCAAAAAAAATGGGATTGCCTATTACAAAAATTTGCATAGCTTCAAATCCAAACGATATTTTGACGCAATTTTTTACAACAGGTGTTTATGATATACGAAATAAGGCTCTAAAGCTATCTTATTCTCCAGCTATGGATATTTTAAAAAGCTCTAACATTGAACGTTTGCTTTTTGCATATTTTGGCGCACAAAAGACAAAAGAATACATGGAATCTTTAGATAAAACGAAATATTTTAGCATTACAAAAGATGAATTGCAGTCGTTGCAAACGCTTTTTGAGGCGAAAAGTTTTAGCGATGAGGAATGTTTGCAGGGAATTAAAGAATCGTTTGAAAAAGGATATGTGCTTGATCCGCATACAAGTAATGCCTATCTTTTTGCTAAATATCGCAAAGAAAATGGCAATAAGATTCCACAAGTAATTGTTGCAACCGCGCATTTTGCGAAATTTGCAAAAGTTGTTTGCAGAGCTTTATGCAATATAGAGTTAGACATATTAGAAAAGTTAAGCGACAAAGAAGCCTTAGATAAAATCTTTACACTTCTAAAAAATCATTCTATTAAACAAAGCGGATTGCAAATAGATTCTAGCATTATTGCACTTTTTGATAAAGAAGAGATACATACTCAAAGCTATGAGGCAAGCAAATTGCAAGATTCTATACTTACATGGCTAGCACAATGAGATAATGTTTTTATTACAAATAATAAGCAATGATATGAGCTATTATTTGCTATTTTAAATAAATTTATGCTTTAATCCCATCTACTTTAAAACACGCTCATATAAAGATTCTATTTTTGCAAGCTTTAAATAGCAAATCACTCACTAACTAGAGCAGTTGAGATTTCTGCATAAATTGATTTTAAAAAATATTTATGTGTTTTTAAAATAATGAAAAAAATGGGGATATTTAAAGCATTTGACACAAAGCTATTTTTGCAATTTTATATGTATATGCTATAATTCCACTTTAATTTTATTGAAGGATATATGTGTTATCGACTAATGTTATTTCACGATTATTTGGGCGGTTTGCCCATACTAGATTCCCAAAAAGTATGCAATATGCTATTAATCGCTTTTATGTTGATTATTTTAAAATCAATCTTTACGAGTTTGATAGTTTAGAATCTTATCCCACATTAAACGCACTTTTTACACGCTCTTTAACCAAAAAAAGAGCCCTGCAAACTAAGCCATTTAATATAATTAGCCCCACAGATTCATTAATTACAGAATCTGGTCGCATAACGCAGCAAACGGCATTGCAAATTAAAGGCAAAAGCTATAAAGTCAAAGATTTGCTTGGTGAAGATTGCGATTTTAACGCATATAGTTTTTTAAACCTATATCTATCTCCACGCGATTATCACCACTACCATGCTCCATGTGATTTGGAGATTCTAGAGGCACATTACTTTTCTGGCAAACTGCTTCCTGTAAATCATGCAAGCTTAAATAAAAATGACAATTTGTTCGTGCAAAACGAACGCGTTGTTTTGAAAATGCGTTGTTTTTATAATCAAAGCATAATGTATTATGTAGCAGTTGGAGCATTAAATGTTGGTAAAATGCAGTTTCTCTTCGATAAATCCATACAGACAAACGCAAAAAATGGGGACTGCGTTTATAAATACAAAAATCCAATTAAACTTAATGCTGGTGATGAAGTAGGATTTTTTGAAATGGGCTCTACAATCGTTTTAATTGCAAAAGCAAATTGGAGTGTTATGTCTGGCTGTAATGTAAAAATGGGAAATGAGATTGGCACATTAGAAATGTAAAAACTATAGCCTAAATTACAATTAAGATTCTATGATTAGCTAGATTCTAATAATTCTAGCATTCATATATTTTTATTTATGATTTATGCAATTTTTATTTTAATAATTCAATTTTCAAAGATTATAGAATCTAATGTTGCTATTTGACCATAATTCTATAGCTTTGATTGGAATCTAAAAGACTAAATTTATAAAATATAGTAATTAATTTTTCTCTAAAGTAAAGATATTTAGAATCTAGTAATGCAATATCAAGCAACTTTGCTAATATATCATTATTCATAGACTTATTATATTTGGCATTCAACCAATAAGGCTTTGAAAAATTACAAACAAAAGGATTGCTATTTAGCTTTTATAGAATCTAATGCAAGATTAGTTTTACATTCAAGTAAAAATAATTACATAAATGATAAATAGATGAAGTTATAAAAAACTTGTTTTACCCTGCGTGTTTTGCTACAATGTGTTTTTATAGTGTTGCTTATTTTGGAGAAAATCATGTTAGAAGATATTGGCTTGCAATTTTATATTATATTATTTTGTGTGGCTTTGCTCGCTGGGTTTATAGATTCTATTGCTGGTGGTGGAGGAATGATTACAATTCCTGCATTATTGTTAGCCGGCATTCCACCACATCAAGCACTTGGAGTAAATAAACTGCAAAGTTGCTTTGGTAGTTTTTCAGCTACCCTGCATTTTTATAAAAAGGGGTATTTGTCTCTAAAGGATAATATAATTCCAATATTTTGTGTATTTGTATGTGCTACTTGCGGAACATTACTAATAAAAGTCTTGAAAGCAGATTTTTTAGCTAGATGTATCCCATTTTTACTTATACTTTTTGCTATTTACTTCCTTTGTTCCCCAAAGATTAGTGAAGAACAAAGGGTGGTTCGTTATGGCAGAGCAATGCTTTATTTAATTCTTGGTGCAATTGGATTTTATGATGGATTCTTTGGACCTGGCACTGGATCTTTTTTAATGCTTGCATTAATTGGGCTTGGAGGATATGGCTTAAAAAACGCACTAGCTCATGCAAAGCTTTTTAATTTTACTTCAAATTTTGCCTCTATGCTAGTTTTTGCATTAGGCGGACAGATTCTGTGGTTACTTGGCTTTGTTATGGGAATTGGTCAATTTATCGGTGCTAATATTGGCTCAAAACTTGCCTTGCGTTATGGAATTAAAACAATTAAACCACTTGTTGTTAGTGTATCGCTTATAATTTGCTTAAAATTACTTTATAATCAATATTTATAATTTATTGAATATTTATTTTTTCAAAGCATGCTAATTATTTTTATTGCTTATTTTCTAGCAAAAAAGGAATATCTTGCAATATAATTTTATTGCTTTAATTACAAACTTTCTTAGTGTATTTACATTTCATTACATAAAATACTATGATTGTGCTATCATTTTTCAATACAATAAATTTTTTATTGAGGTGAGTATGACAAAAGCAATGCTTGATAAGTTTTTACTGCAATCACTGCCACGAGCCATATTGCTTTATGGTGATAATGAATTTTTAATTTCACATTATGCAAATATTATTGTAAAAAAGCTAAATAGCGATTATCAACGTATGTATTTTGAGGAATATAATCATCAAGAAGTGTTAAACTATTTGGGGGTTAATAGCCTTTTTGGTGGGACAAATATCCTTGTTTTAAAGCTTTACAATACATTAAATAAAAAACAAATACAAGATATATTTTATGTGCTAACACACAATACTAATAGTTTTTTCATTGTGGAATTATTAAAATCGCCAACTATTACAGATTCTGAATATGCAAAAAGATTTAAATCTATGGCAGCACTTTTTAAACCCACATCAAGTTTGCAAGATGTGCTTGAAGTGAGATTTTATCAACCAAATCGTGATGATATGATTAAGATTCTGTATTCTAGAGCTTCTGAACTTGGATTAAAAATGGATGCTTCTTTGCTGAATTTTTTACTTGATGTGCAGCATGATGATTTATCAATAGCATATAATGAACTCAATAAATTTATATATTTTGAAACAATCACATTTCAACTTATTGAGGAATTAAGCTACAATCTAGGTGATGTGAAGTTGGAAATACTATTAAATTGTCTTTTTGATAAAAAAGGACACCTCATATCTATTTTACAAATATTGCATGATGAAGGCATAGACAATATGGAGCTTTTGCGTGAGATTGGCAGATATTTTTACATATTATTTAAGTTATATGGACATTCTAAAACACATGGGAATCTAGATTCTAAAGAAGCATTGGGTTATAAAGCACCACCGCAAATTTTTAATGTGTGGAGCAGACGCAGTCTAAAACTCACGACAGAAAAATATTTGCTGATTTTTGACATTATGAATAAATGGCGTGTGCAACAATTACAGGGAAAAGATGTTGTTATGCAACATTTAATTGCAATTCAACAAATTTTATGATATAATTAAGATTCCAAACCTTGCTCCAAGTGTATGCTTGGGGCTAAAACCATAAGGAGATTATATGCGTCATTACGAGACGATGTTTATTTTAAAACCAACTCTTGTTGAAGAGGAAATAAAGGCAAAGATAGACTTTTTTAAAGAAGTTATCACAAAAAATGGTGGTCATATTGAGACTTGTTTAGATATGGGTATGCGTAATCTTGCGTATCAAATCAAAAAGAATCATAGAGGATATTATTTTGTTATTTATTTTACAGCAAACCCGTCTTTGATTACAGAGCTTGAACGACTCTATGGTATTAATGAAGAAGTGTTGCGATTTATTGTAATTAAGTATGATAGCAAAAAAGAGCAGGCAGCATGGAAAACTCTTGTAGAAAGAGCAAAAAAGCCAGAAAAGCCACGCACTTTAAGAAAAGATGACGATAGAGCAGATAGGTCTCAAAAAAGAGAGGTTACATCAAATGAAAATGTAGCCACACAAACAGAGAGTTAATTCTGCTCTATTATTAAGAAGGTTATTATTATGTTTAATAAGGTGATTATGGTAGGGAATCTCACAAGAGATGTTGAGTTGCGTTATCTCAATACTGGTTCTGCACTCGCAACTTTTGGACTCGCTTCAAATCGCAAGTATAAGAAAGCTGATGGCATGCAGGTTGATGATACTTGTTTTGTCGATGTAACACTCTTTGGTCGCACAGCAGAAATTGCGAATCAGTATTTGAAAAAGGGCTCTAAGGTTCTTATAGAAGGACGTCTTAACTTTGAGACATGGACTGATCAGCAAGGCGGCAAAAGAAGTAAGCATAGCATTGTTGCAGAAAGTATGCAAATGCTTGATACAAGGCAGCAAAGTGAATATGGGCAAAATGGGCATGACCAATCAAATAGTTATGGTGGATATGATTCTACTTATACTAACCCACAACAGCAATCATACCAAAGAAATGTAGGCAGTGATTCCTATTCTACTAACCAACAACATAATAATATGGGAAATACAGGTATGCAGGGTGGATATAATGAACCTCCTGTTATTAATATTGACGAAGAGATACCATTTTAATCTAACTAAATTTACATATAAAGGATAAAGCATGGAAAGAAAAAAATATTCTAAAAGATATTGCAAATACACAGAGGCAAAAATTGATTTTATCGATTATAAAGATATTGAGCTTTTAAAGCATTCTCTTTCAGAACGATATAAAATAATGCCTCGCCGACTTACAGGCAATTCTAAAAAATGGCAAGAAAGGGTTGAAGTGGCTATTAAACGTGCAAGACACATGGCACTTATCCCATATGTTGTTGATACAAGAAAAGTGGTTGAGAATCCATTTAAATTGTAGATTCTATAACAATTATGATTTAAAACTCTCAAGCACGCAACTAGTATTTTTTGTTATAATAATTGCAAATTTGCGTGCTTATTGCTATGTGGCTTTATGCTATATAACACAATCAATATTTAATACTCACACAATTTAAACTTTAAAGTTACAAAACATTTTTATAGAATCTACATTCATTTGCAGCAAACATAAATACAGCGCATTTATAAATATAAATCTAGGATTATAATCTTAAAGTAGTCTTAAAAAATAACTTACAATAATATCTGCTTTATTATACAGCATAGCATAAAAATTCCATAACAGCCATACGAATTTTAACACCATTTTGCACCTGCGTAAGCACTTTACAATAAGGGCTTGATAGCACCTCATCATCAATATCTATATTGCGATGAACAGGTCCTGGATGCAATACAATAATATTTTTATTACCAATTAGCTCTTTTGTAATACAGAATCTGTTTGCATAATCTTTTAGGCTACCATAAATTTGCGTATTATGTCTTTCTGTCTGTGTGCGTAATGCCATAATAACATCTATTTCATCAATAACCTCTCGTAAATCATGTGCTACTTGCAATCTTGTTTTGTAAAGAAAATGTGGTGGAGCAACAAGCACAATTTGTATTCCAAAACGAGTTAATAACTCAATATTGCTATTTGCTACACGCGAGTTTTTAATATCTCCAACAATAGCTACCTTTTTGCCCTTTAGGATTTCAAGCCCATGCAAACAATCATTATCTCCAAAGTGATTTGCCATTGTGTAAAGATCAAGTAATGCTTGTGTAGGATGTGCGTGTGCTCCGTCTCCACCATTAATAATAGGACATGAAGTAAAATGCGCTAAAAAGTTTGGCGCACCAGCACTTTTATGTCGCACAATGATTCCGTGTGGCTGCATAGCATTTAGTGTTGTAGCAGTATCTGCCATACTCTCACCTTTTGATGTTGAGCTTTTTGCAACATCAAGCCGAATAACCTCTCCACCAAGATTCTTAATAGCTATCTCAAAACTGCTAAGAGTTCGCGTAGAATTTTCAAAAAATATAGTTATAAAACGTTTATCTTTTAAAGATTTATTGCTATCGTTCATATTTGAAGTGCGTTGAAATATATGCTTAATTTCTTCTATATGAAGATCTGTGGTTTGTATGAGATGGCGAATACCCATGTTTTTACCTTAAAAAAAAATATTTGCATGACTTATTATAACAAATTTGCTAAAATACGCAGTAAATTATTAAAGAAAGCAAGATATGCAAACATCGCACCTTAAAAGCCTTTTATATTATTTTTTAGTTTTATTTTGTCTCTTATTTTCTGGTTGCACCACTTATTTTTCAAAGTCAGATTTTTTAGACACTCCACCTGAATTACTCGCACAAAATAGCCGAGTTGTTTTGCTCGTATCTACTGATGAAAAACTAAAAATAGCAGCAAGATTAACGCATTTAAATGAACTTGATAGCAGTATATATAATGGTAGAGAATATTTTTTTTTAGAAATATTTAATGATGATGACTATGTTGTATTGCCAGATTCTATGCAAATTACTATGTTTGGTCGCAAGCCCTTATGGATACGAGAAGTGGAATCTAGAGAGTTTGACGATGTGTTATTGCTATACAATACAATGTCTTATGGATATCTTATTGCATTTCGTTTGCCATCTATTTTTGAGCGTAAAAAAATGCAAATAGAGCTTAATATTGAATCCTTTAAGCCAGCCATATTTGATTTCTCATTCATTGTTTTAGAATCAAAATTGTAGATATAATGCGTTAAAACTTCAGAATCTCATACACAAAAATAAAGTTTTTCATGATACAATAACGATTTACAATAAAAAGCAAAAAGCACAACTCAAAGGAATACAATGAATCTTGATAGGATTGCAAATATTGCTACCGCAATGATAGAAGATATTGATAGCATACATGCCCTATCTCTATATAAGCATTTGGAATCTGGAAAAATGCTTAGGTCTAAACTCGTTTTAAGTATTATTGACACCGATGAAGCATATAGGCTTTGTGCGATTATTGAGCTTATACAAAGTGCTTCACTTTTGCATGATGATGTTATTGATTCTAGTGATTTAAGACGTGGTAAGCCTAGCCTTAATGCAAAATTTGGCAATAAAAATGCAATTATGCTAGGGGACATAATTTACTCCCGTGCATTTTTTGAGCTTTCTCATTTTCCATGCGATATAGCTAAAGTGCTTTCTCAAAGTGTTGTGAGTTTAAGTGTGGGAGAGCTAGAAGATGTATTACTTGAAGAAACTTTTAATGCAAATGAGGAAAAATATCTTAAAATGATAGGACATAAAAGTGCTAGTCTTATTGCTGCAAGTTCGCAATGTGCCGCACTTTTAGACAATAAAGATTCACATAAGCTATATTATGATTATGGTTTTAATCTTGGAATGGCATTTCAAATTATAGATGATATTTTAGATATTACTCAAGATAGCTCAAAGCTTGGCAAACCCGCACTAAGTGATTATAAATCAGGCAAAACAACACTTCCATATATCTACCTTTATCATTCATTATCGCAAGATAAACAAGCATGGCTAAAATCTCTTTTTAAAAAGGAAATTAGTAAAGAAGCTGAAGAAGAGTTGCAATCAATGCTTTTAGGTAATCCACTAAAGCAAGCACGACAAAAAGCACTAGAATATGGCAATAAAGCCCTAGATATAGCACAAAAGTTAAATAATCAAAAGCTTTATTCCATTATTACTACTATGATTGAACGAGATTTTTAAACAAAGGAACAGCATGTATGCGGCTATAAGCTTTTCTCATAAGAATGTGGGGGTTGATTTAAGAGAGCAACTACACTTTGGAGATACAGAAAATATAGCATTATTAAAAAAACTGCATAACATACATGAAATTTCAGAATCTATGCTACTTGCTACTTGCAATCGCTGTGAAATATATGTGTATTTGCGTGATTTTTCAATTACACAAAATAATGCTTCTATATCAAAGCCAGATTCTAATGAATATGCAATGTCAAAGTGCCATGAAATTATTGAAGTCTTAGCAGAGTTTAAAGGAATTAGTTCGGATATTTTACATAAAAGTGCATATATAGCCTTGCAAAGCCATGCCATTCATCATGTATTTTGCGTTGCAAGCTCACTTATGTCTGTTGTAATTGGTGAAACGCAAATTAGCGGGCAAATGAAAGCCGCATATAAATTAAGCTATGACAATAATTTATGCGCTAAAGCTTTGACAAGGCTTTTACATTTTGCATTTCGTTGTGCAGCTCAAGTCCGCACGCTAACTGATATTGCAAAAAATCCCGTTTCTGTTGCCTCTATTGCTGTAAATCTTGGATTAGAATCTATATCAAATACGCAAAAAGCCAATATCCTTGTGATTGGTGTAGGGGAAATGGGATTGCTTTGCCTTAAAAATCTTATTAAGCACAATGTAAAACTAACTCTTTGCAATCGCACAAAAACAAACGCACAAAAACTGCTAGAAACTCATAATTTAGCAAATGAAGTATCTTTACTTGATTTTGAACTTCTAAAGCAAAATCTTAATGAGTATGATATTATCTTTTTTGCTGTTGCAGGCGGCGTTATAGCTACGCATGATATGTTGAAACAAATGCCACAAAAACGTATATTTTTTGATTTATCTATGCCTAGAAATCTTTCATTTGATACCGCTTATTTGCAAACACTAGGTTATAGTAATGTAGAAGTGGTGGGTGTTGATGATCTAAAAAATAAGGCAAGGGAGCATATTAATGCAAGAAAAGAGAGTGCAAAAGTCGCAATGGGTATTGTGGGGCAATTTGTGTTTGATTTTGAGCATTGGTTATCTGGGCTTGGCATTAATCCTGTGATTAAAGCAATGCGGCAGCAAGCTAAAATGGCAAGCCATAAAGAAATCAATAGAGCCATTAAAAAAGGTTTCATACCTGAAGCATTAAGGGATAATATTGAGAAGCTTTTGCATAGTGCATTTAATGAATTCTTGCATACTCCAACGATGAAAATTAAAGCAATGGCAGATGATGAAACAGCAGATTCTATGCTTGAAGCAATTTCAAATGTATTTGGCACGCAAGATAGAATCCTACTAAACCGATATAAATGCGAATATGATACAACTAGCAAGGACTAGTTTAAATAAATGCAATTTGATTTTTAAAACAACTTTTTAACAGAAAAGACATGGACTAAACCTAAAAATCATTATTTATAAGATAAATTATAGTCATTTATATAATACAGCACTTTTTACACTTCAAAAGCCCTTAATAACAATATTTACAACATTTTATAAAATTTTTTAATTTTTGATTTATGCAACCTTTTTAGATTAAATCAAAAAATTATAAGAAAAATAACGCATATTCTTAAAAATTTTTTAAAAAATAAATCTTAAAACACAAAATAACTATAACTTAAATTTTAAAGCTTTTTATATGATTACTACATAATAACCATATGATAAAAAATAATAAAAATAAATAACCTTAAAAACATTAATAAGCTCTTTTTAAATGTTTGCCTTTACAATTACTAGAAGATTCTAATAAGCAAAATAGCCTTAATGCTAAAAATAGTTTAGAAAACAATTTAGCAAATAATGGCAAATATAATTCTAGCCAGCAAAATACAAACACAAGTGAAATAAGTTTAAGCAATACAAACCAAAGCACTTTTCACATTCCAACTTATTACATAAGCAAAGAGATAAAAGAAAAATTAAAAGATTTTGAGAGAGTTAAATAAAATTTATCCATGTAAATTTAGCATTTATATGCTTTTAGATTCTGATTTTAAGGAACTGCCAAAGCTAAATGGAAATTACCTCACATATTTTAGAATAAAAATGGCAAGCTATCTGCAACAAGATATTAAGACCTACCTTTATCTTGATGTAGATATGCTTTGTGCTAGATATATGGGGTATTTTTGAAGTAGATTAAAAAATAAAGTGTGAAAGCTTATTTTATATCCTTGCTTTTTTTGGTATAGGCAGAAGCGGTGTGAGGGTAAGGATAATGCGCGCCAGCAGAGCTAAATCATCAATATCTAGGGCATAGTGGGGCTTTGCCCCGGGATAGGGCGGGGCAAGCACGCAGCCTCTAGCAATCTCTGCCAATGCCTTATGCTGCTTGACATATAGCGTATCATCGCAGAGTAGAAATATGGGCTTAGGCACAGCCTCGCTGCCGCTCGCCTCATCGCTTACATAAATGCAGTATTCGCCAAACATTTTTCTGCTGCTAAAGCGATAGCACGCCTCTTTTGCCATCAACGCTAGCTCGCTATCTTGCCCTTGCAAGTCAGCCCAAGAATCTAGGCTAGATTCTAATCGCTCCAAAGCATATTCCATAAATGCCTGCGTGCTTGCCATAGTGCCTCCTTAAAATTATAAAATAAGATTCCGACTGAAATATCGGCTGAAGTCATCGGCAAAGAGTGTAACAATAATGCTATCGCTCACTTCCTCTGCGAGCTTCAAGCAGGCTTGCAGGCACGCACCAGAGGAGATCCCAGCTAAAATCCCCTCCACTCTTGCCAGCAGTCTCACCCCAGCATACGCCTCCTCATCGGCGATTTTTATCACCTTATCAACGAGGCGCGTATCCATAGTCGCGGGGATAAAGCTATTGCCTATGCCCTCAATATTCGCGCAGCCCTCGCAACCCCCGCCTATGATAGAGCCCACAGGGTCGCACAGCACAGCCTGAATCCTGCTATCCTGCTCTTTCAAAAAGCGCGCTATACCGCTAAAGCTCCCGCCACTGCCCGCCCCAGCGATGAAGTAGTGCAAAAGGGGTGGGATAGATTCTAATTTTTTAGAATCTCCAGTTTTTGCTTTGGTAGATTCTGTGGCTTGGCTGGATTCTAGGGCGTGCCTAGATTCTAATTTTTTGGAATCTACCACCATTGTGGTTTCTGTTAGTCTCTTAGATTCCGAATCTATTTTTTCAGAATCTCCAACTTTCACTTTTTGGAATTCCCCAGCTTCACTAGATTCTAGCTTTTTAGAATCCAGCGCGATTGCGGATTTTGCCTGATTTTGAGATTCTAAATCGAGGGCTTTAGAATCTTCTGTTTTGCTGTCATTGCGAGATTTTGCGTTAGCAAAATCGTGGCAATCCATTTGGGCAGATTCTGTGGATTGCTTCGCTACGCTCGCAATGACTGGGGGAGTGGATTTTTGAGCGGGCTTAGAATCCGCCACGCGAGATTCTAAAACTCCCACAGAATCTGAAAGGCTAGATTCTGAAATGGACTTAGAATCTAGGGCAGTGGATTCTGTAATTGAATGAGAGTCTAGGGCGGTGGATTCTGAATTTGCTTGAGAATTGTTAGGGAGAGATTCTGAATCTTTTTGGGAATCTTGTGAGGTAGATTCTATCCGGCATTCTAAGATTTCTAAAGAAACTGCGCAGGGCTTGTTTTGAGATGAGAAAACAAGCTTGCGCCGTTTCTTTAGTAAATCGGGGTTTTCAAGCGAGGATTGAGGGCGCGCCTCTCCGCTTTGTAGTTCAGAATCCTGTGTGTTAGAATCCACAATGCTAGTATTTGCGGTATTGCTTTGCGGGCTTTGCGTGGATTTGGGGGCAGGAGTTACCTCAAGTGGTAATGACTGCCCTCCAAACTCCACGCAATCGCGCAAATGATTACCCAAAGACGAATTGCTCATATCCTCCCATATCTCGCGCGCTGTGGTTAGGTAGTGCGCCCTAGGATTTTCAAGATTTTCAAACTGATTGAGACTAATGGCGTTTGGATTAGATTCTATCATTTGCCTAGCAAGCGCGATTGCGCCTTGCATACCCTCGCTTTTTGGCGTGTTTATCACCTCCGCTCCTAGAGCGCGCATAAGCACCTGCTTTTCTATGGAGAATTTATCCGGCACGATGAGCCTTGAGCGCACACCAAAATGCAGCGCCACAAAGGCTATGCCTAGCCCTGTGTTGCCCGCTGTGGCTTCTATGATGATAGAATCTTTTGTGAGCCTGCCCTCATCGCGCAGCTTGCTTAGGATATGCAGCGCGACCCTGTCTTTCACGCCACCTGCGGGGTTTGCCCCCTCAAGCTTGGCAAAAATGCGGTTGTTATTTGGAATCTGTATGCGAGTAAGCTCTACAAGCGGCGTGCGCCCGATAAGCTCAAGGCTAGAGTGGTAGAGCATAAAACCTCCTTAGTATCAAAATATACAACATTACTTTTTTAAAAGCCTTTTTAAAAATTCTAAAAAATATTCTTTTGTGTTTTTACCTACTTGTTTCAGATATTTTTCCACCACTCTTTTGCCATCTTGTGAATCTGCTACGGCTATCACTCTGCCCGTTTTGTCATAAATCCACCTATCCCTATCGGGTCGGTTGCAGACTTGACATTGCGGGATAATATTGCCAAGCTCTAGGGGTAGTGCAGGATTCATATGTCCTGCTTGCAGTCGCGTTATTTCATTTTGACGAATATTGTGTGCCTTGCCCTCAGTGCTTCCACAGGTAGCACACTTATAACCATATTCCTTTTTAAGCTCCTCAAAGCTTGCAGATTCAATGCCGCTTCGCCTATTGCTCTTGTAGGAGGGATAGGGCTTTTCTAGGGTGATGAGCTGATAAAATCCAGCTCCAATGGCCTGTCCTATATCGCCCCTTGTGCCAGAGATAATAAAATAGCCCTTTTGCTTTGCTAAATGCCTTGCCTGCTGCACATCTGTAGTGTTGGGATAAAAGTTTCTCATAAATTCTGTAAGTTCATTCTTAGAAACTACTTTTGTGTGAGGATAGCTCTGCGCTAGATAGCACAGCACAAGCGCGTCTTTTGTAAAGCGACCGCTTTTATCTTGTAGGTTTATAGCCTTTACTCCATATTTTTTAAGGTGTTTTTCATAGTGATTTTTTATGAGGTCAAAAATTTCAAATAATTCTTTTTCATTCATAGGTTTTATTCTCTGATTGCCATTTTTCTATACGACTTTTTGCAATGTCAAAATATTTGTGATAAATCTCAAAGCCCACACACTGCCTCTTAGATTCTAATGCGGCAAGGACGGTAGTGCCAGAGCCTAGAAAGGGGTCAAGCACAATGTGATTTTCTTGCGTAAAGAGCCTAATTAAATGCGTGATAAGTTTTATTGGCTTAATGGTTAAATGCTCTATTTTTATTTCGCTTTCTTTTTTTCTTGTCTGCTTTGGCACTTCCATAATATTTCCAGGGAATTTCCCATCAAGGCTTTCTTTTGCATTCATTAGTCCAAGTTTATAGGCTTGATAATTCTCCACAAATGTGCCAATGCGAGGCTTTTGCGCTAGCACCATAGGCTCAATTTGTGGCTTTAACTGTGGGGTTTTTAAATCTTTCATTTCCTCGCATAATGCACGCTTTTGCTCCTCATCTAACCTCCTGTCTTTTTTGATAAAATGACACTGTGAAAATGCCTTCGCCTGTCCTTCATACTTCCAGCCAAGCATATCGCGTATCTCAAAGCCTGCAAGCTCAAGGCTTAGTGCCATTCTGTGGTAGAGCCTAGCCTGTGAAAACACCACGCAAAAGCCTCCAGGCTTTAAGATTCTAAATAAATCTTGTGCTATTGGTGTCATAAACTCCTGCAGCCTCACTCCCTGCGCGGAATCAAACTTCATTCCCACAGGAAGCCCCCCGACAACATCACCTTTTTTCGCTTTTTTCTGCAAGGTCGTATCATTCCACTCAGCCCCCATACCATCTAGAAAATACGGTGGGTCTGTTACGATAAAGTCAATAGAATCTGCCCCTAGTTCTTGCAGAGCAGCTCTACAATCTCTGTGATAGATATGGATCTTTTCTGTGTGAAACTCGCGTGCGACTTCAGGATTTTTGCTGGGCATGGTCATTTGCTTATCCTTTTCGTTTATCTGTCAATACTTACTCTTACACACGACTTTTTTCTATCGCCTGATTTATATCCTCCAGCAAATCCTGCGCGTATTCTATGCCTACTGATAGGCGGATAAGATTGTCGCTAATCCCCATAGATTCTCGCAATTCGCGCGGGATAGAGGCGTGCGTCATACTCGCAGGGTGGCACAGCAGGCTCTCCACGCCCCCTAGGCTTTCCGCTAGCACAATGGTGCGCGTAGAGGCAAAAAACTTCCTATAATCATAGCCCTCTTTGAGCGTGAAGCTTACCATCCCCCCGCCAGCGCGTGCTTGTGCGCTCTGTGCTGCATACTCGCTATCACCCTTTAATCCGGGGTAATACACCCTATCCACCGCCTTATGCGCGCTTAGTGCCTCTGCTAAAAAGAGTGCATTTTCACAATGCCGCTGCATTCTTAGCCCTAGAGTTTTCATTCCGCGGATAAGTAGGAAGCTATCAAAGGGTGCTAGCACGCCGCCTATGCTATTTTGTAAAAATCCTATGCGCTCCGCCAAGGCAGGATCATCTACCACCGCAAGCCCCGCCACAAGATCGCTATGCCCGCCTAGATACTTAGTCGCTGAATGCAGCACGATGTCTATGCCTAGCTTTAAAGGCTGCTGCAAATAGGGGGTCATAAAGGTATTATCCACAATGCTTAGCACGCCCTTTTTCTTACAGAGTGCGGCGAGCGGCTCTAGGGGGGTTACGCTTAGGAGCGGGTTTGCGGGCGTTTCTACCAGCACGGCTTTGACATCGGGCGTGAGGGCAGATTCTAGCGCGCTTAGATCGCGGGTATCTACGATTTTGTAGCCGATGTGAAAGTGCCTAAACACTTTGTCTAAGATTCTAAAAGTGCCGCCATAGACATTTTGCGAGATCACCACGCTATCGCCACTTTGGAAGAGGCTCAAAATCGTGCCAATCGCCGCCATACCAGAGGCAAAGGCAAAGCCATATCGCCCCCCCTCGCACTCGGCGATGAGGCTCTCTATCCCATCGCGGGTGGGGTTTTTGGTGCGGGAGTATTCATAGCCTAGATTCTGCCCTAGTGCGGCTTGGGCGTAGGTGGAGGTCTGGTAGATTGGCGTATTGACCGCGCCGGTGCGGGGGTCTGTCGTCTCCCCGCCGTGGATAAGGAGGGTATCAAGCTTACTTTGCATATAAATCCTTTTTATAAAAATAAATCACTCGCCCACTAAGGAAAGTGGGTCTCTTGCCTAAAAAATAGCTAGCTAGCATATAGCCATATTTTGATATCACACTATTGCTGTCTCTATAAGCATAAATTTGGGCAATTCCTACCATAATGCAGAAACATATCTACACCTTTATTATATACATATAATAAAGGTTTAAC
>X347_Brown_Bear__coassemble_1375_pt1 | contig 32260 bp, 26 predicted proteins | sample X347_Brown_Bear__metabat2_high_PE_010 | metagenome-assembled genome bin X347_Brown_Bear | reverse complement strand
GGGGGTTATATGATGTTTTTGCATAATTATCTTTTAATGAAAAAGTGTAAAAAATAAATTTAAAAGAATTATTTAAGAATAAGAATGCAAAACAAAAAAACAAGGATTTTTGCAACATTAGAAAAATATCCACTAATGCTATACATATACGAAGTGTATAAAAATAAGGGATAAATACCTAAGAATCCTTGTGAAACTTAAGTGGCAAAATTATAACAAGACTAACAAACAAAGTCAAAAAATATATAATTAAGTTTGTTTTAAAATTATGTAAAGCAATATAGGAAAAAGCAAATATTACAACAAAAAACAAAAATATACAATTAGGTTTGTTTTAAGTTTATATACATTATAATAGCACGCAACATTAGAAAAATTGCCACATTCTACGCTATAAAATCCTACAAATAGGCAGATTTATAGATTTTAGATTCTAAGAATCTAAAAACAAAAATATTTACACCTTATCTTTAATGTTTAAGGCACGAATGGTTTTTATATAAGTCTCATATTTTGTTTTCTTGAGATATTTCAACAAACTTTTTCTTTGACCTACTAACTTTAAAAGCCCTAATCTACTTGAGTGATCTTTTGGGTTGCTTTTTAAATGCTGCGTAAGATTTGCAATCCTGTGTGTCAAAAGTGCGATTTGCACCTCGCTTGAACCTGTATCCTTAATATCTCTTGCAAATTGTGCGATAATCTCGCTCTTATTCGCCAAATCAGTAGCCATAATGACCTCCTTAAATGTGGTAAAATAAAATTAAAGAGTGGATTTTAACATATTTTTTTAATATTTTTGGTAAAATGCGGATTTTATTTAATTAAATTAAAAATTTTTGAATCTCTTTAAGGTAAAAAACTAATATGGCAAATAAAGACCAAAGTGGCAATATTCTACAAAAAGCCTTTCCTTTCCTAAAGTTAATAGGAAAGTCAAAGGACTTAGGCGTTGTGGTATTTGTCGTGATGATTTTAGCAGTTATCATTATTCCACTGCCAGCCCCAGCTCTTGATTTGCTATTAACTATATCTATTGCTTTATCTATTCTTATTATTTTAATCGCACTATATATTAACAAGCCTATGGATTTTTCTACGTTCCCTACTCTGCTTTTATTTGTAACTGCGTATCGGTTGGCTCTAAATGTAGCCACAACGCGTATGATTCTTAGCGAGGGAAGCAATGGGGCTGCACATGTAAGTCGCATTGTAGAGGCGTTTGGAGAATTTGTTGCAGGTGGTAATTACACAATTGGAATCATTATATTTGTGATTCTAATAATTGTAAATCTGCTTGTTATTACAAATGGTTCTACGCGTGTAACAGAAGTGCGTGCGCGTTTTGCTCTTGATGCTATGCCCGGTAAGCAAATGGCAATTGATGCGGATATGAATGCGGGTCTTATTGACGAGAAGGAAGCAAAGCAAAGGAGGGAAAGTCTAGCACAGGAAGCTGACTTTTATGGTGCAATGGATGGTGCTAGTAAGTTTGTAAAAGGCGATGCTATTGCTGCCATTATAATCACTATCATTAATATTATTGGTGGATTTTGTATAGGCGTATTTCAAAATGATATGACTATGAAAGAAGCAGCACAAGTTTTTACCATTCTTACCATAGGAGATGGATTGGTAGGGCAGATCCCTGCACTAATTGTAGCAACTGCAACAGGTATTGTTGCCACAAGGACTACAAAGGGTGAAGAAGAAAACTTTGCAAATAATCTTGTAAAACAGCTAACAGATAAATCAAAAACACTTATAATAGTAGGATTTATCCTATTTATATTTTCTCTTGCTCCAAGTTTTCCTACATTGCCACTTGCTTTTGTTGGTGCGGTGTTTTGGTTTGCCGCATGGCTTATTAATAGAGATAATGAAGATTCTATATTTGCTAAATTTAATCAACTTATAGGTGGCTTTGGGGGCAAAAAGGCAAAAGAAAAACAAGCGGCTAAAAAAGCAGCAGAGGCAAGTAGTGCTAAAGTTCCAATTCAAGAGCAAGCACCAAAGAGACCTCCAAAAACACAAGAGGAAATCAAAAAAGAAGAGGAAAAAGCTATCAATGAAGTGCTTAAGGTTGAGTTTTTAGAGCTACATTTAGGCTATCATTTAATAAGGCTTGCAGCGGTAGATCAAGGTGGCGATTTGCTTGAGAGAGTAAGAGGCATTCGCAAAAAAATAGCAAGAGACTATGGCTTTTTAATGCCTCAAATTAGAATGACAGATGATCCAGGAATAGGTCCTACTACATATCAGTTTTTCTTAAAAGGTATTGAAATTGGAAGCGGTGAGGTTATGCCAGATAAATTCCTAGCAATGAATACGGGCATGGTAGCAAAAGAGATTGATGGAATTCCCACAAAAGAGCCAGCATTTGGACTTGATGCTATATGGATTGATTCTAATGTAAAAGAAGATGCAATTATACAAGGATACACGGTGATTGACCCATCCACAGTTATTGCAACGCATATGAGTGAGCTTGTGAAAAAATATGCTGAAGAGTTTATTACAAAAGATGAGGTTAAAAAGCTCATGGATAGGCTTGAAGAGGAATACCCAGCAGCTATTGAGGAAGCTAAAAAAGTGCCTTCAAGCGTTATTCGCAGCGTATTGCAAGCATTGTTGCATGAGGGGATACCGATTAAAGATATGCTTACAATACTTGAAACTATCACAGATATTGCCCCAAGCGTGCAAAATGATGTGGCAATAATCGTTGAGCAGGTGCGTTCAAAACTTTCACGCGTAATTACCAATGTTTTCAAATCTGATGATGGTAATATTAAGCTTGTAACTCTATCGCAAGATTCTGAACATTTCTTATTAAATAAGCTAAAAGATCAACATGGAGCAAAATTCCTGCTATTAAATACAAGTGAAATGCAAAAATTAATAGATGCGGTAGAGCAAGAGAGCGTTAAAATATTACAGCGAAATATTACGCCGGTTATTCTTGTTGTTGATCCACAATTGCGTATGCCTCTAAGCATTAAGCTAGAGCAATTTAAACTAGATTCTGTTGTGGTATTAAGTCATGCAGAGATTGATCCTAATGCGTCTTTTGAAGTGCTTGGAACAATTGATGTTGGATTCCAACATAATTAATTTAGCTTTTACAAAAGAATAAAATATAGCAATAAATTTAAAGCTTATTAATACTTTACATAAAGATATGATTGAAATAATCTCTAAACGCTTGGTTATAAAATTAGATTCTATAAAATAGTTTTATATCACACTTTTAAAACCTAAAAAGCCAAAGCCCTTGATATATTAGAATCTAGTCTCAACAAAATAGATTCTATAATCATAATCCCACAATAACAATAAATTCGGTTGCTATAAACTTAGAATCTTTGAATTACAATAAAGCCTCATCGTCATTGCGAGGAAGCCTTAGGCTGACGAAGCAATCCATAAAATAGAATCACACGTAAAATTTGGCAATATAGATTGATTCGACTTGCAAGCAAATCTGGCTCATGACAGAGATAAAAAGCAAAGCAAAAAATAGAAAATAAAAAACAAGCAAAGCTTTGTCGTCATTGCGAGCGACAGCGTTGCAATCCATAACATAAAGAACATTAAAGCAATAAATAAAAACAAAAGTAACGACAAAGCACAAATATTAAAGCCACTAATAAAATAGATTGCCACGATTTTGCTTTCGTAGAATCTAGCTCATGATATAGAGACGAATAAAGCAAAACTAAGGAATGAAAAGCAGGGGGGGGGGGCAAATAACCTGCTAAATTACAACTAGCCTACTAAATTACAACTAGTCTGCAAAGCCAAAAACAAAGGCAAAATACCAATGCAATTAGAATCTATGGCAGGAATTGCAAAAAAAGTTATGCTTATAGATATAGCTCTGGTTGGGTTAAAATGTGGCTACATGCTTGATACTAGCCATCTATCATTGAAGCAAGAAGCCCACCTGCTTTAGCAGGCGGATAATACTTTTCTTATAATTTTTAATTTAAAGTGGTAGTTTTATGGAGTGTTAAAATGCTATTATTTAAGATTTTGAAACTTAAAATGCCACAAATTATAATTCACAATTTTATTTCAATTACAAATTATAAAGCCACAAATAAAAACTTTGCAATAATAATTATTTTGGCTCAAGTGCTTTTAACTCAAGCACTTTGCGTTGCAATTCGGCATTATCTAATCTGCTTTGCTCCACATCTGAACGCAAAACATTCCTTGTTTGATGCAATTTCCATAGCACTTCAAACGAAGTAGAGCCAAATAGCAAATACCCAACATACACTGCCGCAAAACATGCAACTATAATTATGCCGGTAAAAATGCGTTTAGAATAGATTATATATTTCCATTTGTGTTTTTGTTGTTTGGCTTTTTTGTATTTCTTCTGCTTTTTGCTTTTTTTCTTAGAATTAGTATTATCTGTAAATAAAACTTCCGTATTGTCTTGCTTCTCTTTAAAATTAGTGTTAGAATCTTTGGTCTGCAAGCCATTTTCAGCAATGCTCTGCCCTTCATCTATGAAAATATCGTTATTTGCTTTTAATTCATCTTCTAAATTATCATTTAACTCATTTTTAGCCTCTTTCTTTAAATCCTCTTGCATAATATCATTAGATTCTATAGAATCTGTTGCAATAATATCTGGTGGTATTTCATTTTCTGATATATCATTATCGCTTAAGCCTATATATGAGCTAGTATCATTATTTGCATTATTGTCTGCATTTGGTTCATTAGATATTATTTTTGTCTTTTTTCTATAATCATAAACATCGCTAGATTCTGTTATTTCGCTCTGGTCTGCTAAATTAGATTCTAAAGTAGTCATCTCTTTGTTATCACTTATTTGGGGATGATTAATATTTTTTGCTATCTCATCATCATTATGTGCTAACATATCTATATTTTTTTCAGAATCTTTCATATAAAATTATTCCTAAAATAGCTTTTTTGCATAGCATTATAGCATGTTTATATAAAATAAAAAACGGCAGTGCAAGCAAAATATTTTTAGTATAACTTAAACAAGGAAGCAAATATGGATACAGAAGCATATTTTCTAAAGCTTTTAGAGAAAAGCGGCATAACATATCAAATTAATGATGATTGTGCTTGGCTATCACCACTCCTTTATAATCGCACAAAGCATATTAAAAAAAATTCCTACATTATTGCAGCAGATAGCTTTGTAGAAAATATTCATTTTCGCACACAAAATCTAAAGCAAAATACAAATCACAATGAAAAGCCTACAAAACATTATGCCTATAAAAATCAATGGCTAAGTTATGAAAACCTTGCAAAAAAAGCCTTTCTTGTCAATATATCAGACATACTAAGTTCAGGGGCATTGCCAAAATATGCTTTACTTGGCATTGTGCTGCCAAAACAAATACATCGCAAAAATATTCAAGAAATCATATCAGGCTTATCACATATATGTAAAACATATAATATAAAATTAATTGGTGGTGATACTATGTGTGGAAATGAGCTTGCATTTCATATTACAATGATTGGGAGTCTTATTGGAAATTATCTTCATAGAAATGCGGTAAAAAATGGGGATTTGCTAGCATATACAAGCATACGCAATGGAGATTTAGGAAAAAGCCTATATGCCTTGCGTATGCTATTGCGTTATGGTGCAACTAAGAATGTTATACCATATCACTGCATTGAATCAAATGATAGACTAAGCCGCTTTGTATCGCCTTTTTTACGCATGCAATTTTTAAAACAATCACATAGATTTTTACACGCCTGCATGGATATTAGCGATGGTTTGGCAAATGAAATAAAACGACTAGAAAAGCAAAATAAACTTACATTCCACCCATTTACACCATTAAAAAAGCAAATCTATCAAAGTGGTGAAGAATATGAACTTCTCTTTAGTTTTTCCAAAAAACATAGCAATGCTCTTAAAAAAATTGCAAATGCCACACGCACAAAAATCCACATTATAGGGCAATTTGGTCGTTATAAACCGCATTTTTTTCATACAATAAAATGGCATACATAATGATAAATTAATCTAATCTGCTAATTATATTCTTGCAATAAAATAGATATGAAATATTGGGTATAGTAATTGCTTTGTTGAACTTCTTTTGCTATAATCATAGATTTAACTATGAAAATTTAAGGCTCTATTATGTCGGTAGAAAACAATCTCCATGAAGTTAAAGACAGACTTGCAAAAGACCAAAATCTCCTTGTTAGTGCATTTCGCCTTGAGACATTCTATAAAAAATACAAAATTTATATTTTCATTATAATATTGCTTCTTGTGATTTTTGGTATATATAAGGGCATTATGGCATATCAAGAACATCGCACAACAGAGCAAGTAAATGAATTGCTAAACACATTATATAGCAAAACAATTAGCGATGATGAAAAGAAAACAATAGAATCTAAGCTTGCTAAAATCAAGCCCACACTATATGATTTTTATCGCTATACTCAATTACAGAATCTAAGCTTACTTCAACTTAAAAGCGATGAAAATCTTGCTATATTAAAAGAGTTGAGCCAATCAGAAAATCCATTAATTGCAACATTAGCAAGCTATCAATATGCAGTCTTTAGTGAGAATCTTGAAATGTTGGAAAACTTTAAAGCAGATATTGCTCCAATTTTAAGCGACAGGGCTAAATTCCAAGCAGCATATTTATATATGCAAAACAACAATATAAAAAAAGCACACGAGATTCTAAAAACTATACAACCCAATGAAAACAATCAAATAGTTTCACACATGGCTTCTTTGCTTAGACATTATGGTGTAACAGAAGAAAACAAAGAAAATGAAAAAAATCAAAATAAATCAGATATAGAATCATCTGCCAAAAAGTAAGGGCATTTTATGTATAAAATTTTAAAGACATATATATATCCTTTAGCATACTTTAAAATTCTGCTATTTATAGGAATGTTGGCATTAATGTTTTTTTATAGTGGTTGTGATTCGCAAAAAGCTTTCAAGCCAAGTCATGTTAATGGCAAAATAGAATTTAGTGGCGAACTAAAAAAGCCTATTGTAAGCAATAATCAAGTTAGTGCAAAGCTTAAAGATAATACAATTATTACTCAAAATAGCATAGCAAACATTATATTAAGCGATCATGAAAATTTACTCTATGTAGATTCTAAGCAATGGCTTGTGGCTGATGGTTGTGCTGGTTTGCTTATCCTCCCACTAACACACAATAATAATGCCACTAGTATTGATAGAGCAAACTCAAAGAAAATTACAACGCAAGGCTGCGTTGTTGGTGCTAGCATTAAAGGGAATCTTGTAGCAGGTGTGCTTGCAGATAATACGCTTTTTTTGTATGATACTAGCAAAGAGGATTTTATTTTTCAGACAAAAGAAGAGGCAATTTTTGCTATATCATCAATGAATGCAAATCCTGTTATACTAGATACGCTTGTAATTTTTCCAACACTTGATGGCAGATTAAATACAATTGATATAACACAGGGAAAAAGCATTAAAAACATTATTGTTGATACAGAAAAATTTTTGAATAATATAATTTATCTTAAGGTGCAAAAAGATGAATTGGTAAGTGCTACGCAAAAACGCATTTATACTCTTATACGCGGGGAATCTTATGGCAAAGAGCTAGAAATTAGAGATATTTACTTTGATGGCACATATATCTATGCCCTAAGTTTAAATGGAACAATTTATCAGTTTGATAAAACATTAGCAACACTTCAAAGCGTAAAATTACCATATGCGAACCTAAATGGCATTATTATTAAAGACGGACATTTATATACATTTGAAAATAGTGGCGGATATCTTATTGATTTAACATTAAAAGACTTTAGTTATGAAGTTTTCAAATTGAAATTTGGTATGCAAAGATGGTTTAGCAAAAGAGTTACATTATTTCATACGCAAAATATCTTATATATAAATAAAAAGATTCTAGATTTTAATCAAACTTTACAAAAAATACTTAATGAGAAAAAATAGCTTGTTGCATAAAGAGTGGGTGAAGGGAGGTTGTAATGGCAAATGTTATTTTATGTGATATTGGCAATTCTTTTTTGCATTTTTACTATGCAGGTAGAATCTGGCGTGAAAATCCAAATAACATTACATTAAAAAAACCCCATATCCCAATCTACTATATAAGCGTTAATCCAAACTTTGAAAAAAAGCTGCTTGATTCTCATAAAACATGTATTAATCTTGAAAATTTAATACATATCCAAAGTAATTATAAAGGCTTAGGTATTGATAGAAAAGCTGCTTGCAAAGCGGTTAGCAATGGGGTAATTGTAGATGCAGGAAGTGCCATTACCATTGACATTATGGAAAATAATCAACATGCAGGCGGCTATATTCTACCTGGCATTAGCTCATATCAACATTTATATCAATGTATATCGCCTGCATTGCATGTGCCACTTGATTTAAGCGTAAATCTGTATGCCCCGCCGCAAAACACAAAGGAGGCGATAAGCTTTGGAATCTTAAAAAGTATTGTCCTTATGCTTAAGCACACAACGCAAACAAAAAAAATGTATTTTACAGGTGGAGATGGTAAATTTTTTGCTAAATTTTTCGAAAATAGCATATTTGATAATACGCTAATCTTTAAAGGCATGCAGCAAACTTTAAAGGAAAACAATATACTCTAAAGGAATGAAATGCTTACAATCGCACTGCCAAAAGGACGAATTGCTGATGAAACGCTAGCATTATTTGAAAAGATTCTAAACAAGCCGGTGAAATTTGATGATAGAAAGTTGATTTTAAAAGAACAAGACTTTACATTTTTATTAATACGCAATCAAGATGTGCCTACTTATGTGCATTATGGTGCGGCAGATTTGGGTGTTGTGGGATTAGATGTGCTTGAGGAACATAAAGATATTGATGTAGCAAGGCTACTCAATCTAAATATTGGTAAATGCAAAGTTGTGCTTGGCAGTCAATGCGGCAATCCAATAAACTATTTAAAACCTCGCATACGAATTGCAACAAAAATGACAAACATTACGCAGAACTTCTTTTCTGCTAGGGCTATTGCTGTTGATGTGATTAAGCTATATGGCTCAATTGAGCTTGCTCCGTTAGTAAATCTTGCAGATGGCATTGTGGATATAGTGGAGACAGGTAACACAATGAAGCAAAATAATTTGCAAATAGATGAAGTTATTATGGAATCAAGTGCCTATTTAATCGCAAATACAAATAGCTTTTTTGCAAATAAAGATTCTATATTGCATTTACAAGATAATTTAAAAAAATTGATATAAATCTAGCCTTATTTGTATTGCTTTCGAAATAATTAACCACGCATATATTACTAAAAGATTAATAGCTAAATTATTTAATCTTTAGTAAGCATTAAACTTATTACCTAAAAATCAAAAAATAAGCATTATAAAAAATAGTTTCTTGTAATTTGCATTTTGTTACGCTAAGATTGTGTGCTAAATATCACTATATTTAAATGCGTATTTTATAGGCTTTGTTATTTAGATTCTAGATTTTCTACCACTTTGGCAGTTGCAGGGCTTTTGTTGCATTTATAGAATCTATATTTTATTATTTTTGAAAAATTTGAGGTGGGTATGAGGCTTTTTAAATGTAGCTATCAACGCATGAATACAAATGGAGTGAGATATATTTTTGCTAAAAATATGCAAGAAGCAAAGCATAAAATGGCACAAAAAGCCCTATTTATCACAAGCATACATGAAGTGCATTTTTTAGCACAATATGGCAGCAAAACACAAGAGTTAGAGAGAATATTTTGGCAGCTTGGTTTTAGCTATTCATCTGGTTTGCCACTTATTTCTATTTTGCAATCCATTAAAGCGGAGCTACATTTTGAGGATAATATCGCCCTTTTGCAATCCATGCTTTATGCGCTAGAAAAGGGAAACACACTCTCTAGTGCATTGAAGCAACATGAAAAACTATGCGGAAATTTGGTATTAGCACTTTTTGCAATTGGAGAAAAAAGCGGCTTTCTGCAAGAGACTTGCGAGCTATGTGCAAAAGAAATCGCACAAAAACACACCTACAAACTTGCATTACACAAGGCAATGATATATCCTTGCATTCTTACTATTAGCTTTTTGTGCGTATTTATTGTGCTTGCTTTATTTGTGATACCAGAATTTTCACAACTTTATAGAGAACTTGGTGCAAATTTACCTTTAAGCACAAATATTATTCTTGCTATATGCGATTTTTTGCAAACTTATGTATTTGAAATATGTGCGTGTATTGGAATCTTTATTTTATTATGCTCTGTATTCTTGAGACAGAAAAAGCTAAAAGACTATATTTTGCTAAAGTTACCTTTCTTTAATCGCGTGGTAATTGACTATCAGCTTTATATATACTTTTTGGGCTTACATTATTTTTTAAAGAGCAAAGTGCCATTTATAACTAGCGTAGAGCAATGTGCTAAATTGCTACACAATAGCGTATTGTATCAAAAATTTATGCCGCTAGAAACTATGCTAAATAGTGGCATTCCATTAAGCAAGGCTTTTAGTAATCTTGATATTCAAATTGCAAATATCGCTTTATTACAAAGCGGGGAGCAAAGCGGCATGCTAGATAAAGCATTAGAGCTAAATGCGACATTTTATAAGAATAACTTTACTCAATCGCTGCAAACTTTGCAAATACTTATGCAGCCCATTGCTACCATGATTATGGGGATTTTAATTGCTGGACTTGCATATAGCATTGTAGCACCAATGTGGCAATTACTAGAAGTTGCTATATAGATTTAAAGGTGGATTTCAATGTAGATTTAAGCTTAATTAAAATAAATCTACTTGCTAGAATCTAGCGCAGTAATTTCACTTTATAGATTCCAAAAAGCCATATTTTTTGCTTAAAAGCATAAAGTAAAATATATTATTTCTACAAAATTATTAATATTTGCAGTATTGATTTTGTTGCAATTTGTAATATTTAGCTTTTTGCTACTTTTTAAACTTTTCAATCTCTTTTCTTATAGAATCTTTATTTTCCACCACAACTGAAGCCTCACCCCTTACATCACCATCTCTGTCTGCTGTGCCTCCAAAGCTTAGCCAATTAAAGCTCCCTACAATCATAAACTCACTATCAAAGACAAGAATCTTAGAGTGATTATCATCTGGGATAGCCTCAAAGTTTGGATACTCTTTGCTCCATTTATCAAAAAGCTTTGTAGATTCTGTATCGATAGGTTTTTTATCGTGTTTATTGCGTGGTTTTAGCCCATATTTGATTGTAACTTTTATATTTCTTTTGAGGGCAGATTCTATATCTTTTTCATATTCTTGTAGCACATTGTATCTCACCCACGGGCTATGGATATAAATCGCATTTTTTGCATTCCTTAGCACATAGAGAATATAGCTTTTATGCTCGCTTGTCTCTAGGGTTTTCCCTTCAGCTATATCTATCTCTAATTTAATCTCTTGCTCTATTTTCTCCCCACTTAGATTCTTAAACTTCTTAATATTCTCCTTAAAAGCCTTATTTTCATTTGCATTAAAACTACCTGTGTCTATGAGATTTTCAAAAAGCTTTGTAGCATTCCTATCTATCTCATATTTTTCATCTATCACTAGAATCTTTTCACCATTATCTGCACTTTTATAAAAGAGACAAACATAGCTTTTAAAAAACTTCTGTGGCTTTATCTCATCAATGCTTACAATATCATATTCCTCTCTAGTGCTTTTCATCTCTTTAGATTCTGTGTTTAAGCTATCTTTTTCTACTTTACTCTCATTCTCTACCCACTTATCATCTGCCCCATTTAGTCCCTCTCGCAGCACCTGTTCTAGGCTTAGATTCTCTTTAAATTCCTTATGTAGCTCCTCTATTCTTGGACGCTTTTGTGAATTAGGCTTAAGCTCTATGGCATCTTTATCTGCCCTATCTTCTAGCATTATACCCCTTGAGTATTGTGCTACCCCACACACATTGCCAAAGATTCCATCAATACATACATAACTACTGCTAGATTCTATAACCCTCTCTTTTTTCTTTTTTAGTAGTTCTTTGCCATTTTTACTAAGCTTTAAAATGCCATTTTCAATCTCCACATAGCCCTTAATCTCTAAATCACTCATAATACTATGAAATATCTCACTATCTAGCTGCGTGATTTCCTTTAGCGTGGCTAGATTATTTCTCTCTTGTAGCTTTTCTAGCTCATTAATGATATGCAAAATCTCTAAAATAATTGGGTGTAGCTCTAGCACCTTTGCAACCCTATACTTCACCTGTGTCTTGTAATAGGGATAATACACACGCTTTGTATCATACCACATATAGTTGGTATCCTCCTCGCCCTCTCTCCTTATCTCGCTCTCATTATCAATGTAGATTCTAGAGTATTTATGCGTGAGTAGTTCTAGGTCTATGTCAGCTTTTTGTGGATTAGCTTGTGGATTTTTTCTCTTTGCCATTGTTGCTCCTTATTTTTTAGAATCTTTATCTGTAAGCTCTATCACTTCATATTTTTGCCTATCATCAAATTCTTTAATAATCGCACTAAATGGATTCTCACCCTCGCCTACACTTGCCGTGCGTAAATATTCCCTATCACCAACGATAAGCAAAAGCTTTTTAGCGCGCGATAGCGAGACATTGAGCCGCTTTTCATCAGCGATAAAGTCTATTTTACTTCCTTGCTTATTTTCTTGCGTTTGTTTTGTATTTTTCATAGCACTACTTCTTACGCAGTCATATATGATAATATCCCTATCACTCCCTTGAAAGCTATCTACCGTGCCTATATCTATGCTTATGTTAGAATCTTTATACTCTTTCAAAATCCCTTGTAGCTTTGCTTTGAGATTTTCAGCCTGCGCTTTATAGGGTGTGATAATGCCTATATCAGTAATCGCCTCGTTTTCTAGAATCTTCTCTTTTTCTTTTAGAGTTTTTAGCGTATGATAGATAATAGTCGCATTGCAGTGATTAATCTTGCCTGTGCCTTGTTGCTTATCTATTTTATCGCTTCTTTTACCTGTATCAAGCCACACAGCATTAGCTCTAAAAGCTTTAATATTATGTTCCTTTAGTGCGCTTATTTCAGGTTTAGTTGTTAAAGCCCCTTTATAAAACGCCTTGCTATATAAATCACAAATACTCTTATGCGCCCTATAATTATAAGTGAGTGTGTGCCTAAAGTTATAAAGATATTCACATTCATCGCGGTCTCTTTCTATACGCTCAAACAATCGCTCAAAAAGTGAGGTAGTTACATCTTTTTTATTTGCCTTAAATTCTTTTTTAGAATCTGCATTGAGCTTTGCTATCACATCATCATCTACCACAGGAGCTAGCTGCTTATGATCGCCCACAAGGATCATACGCTTTGCCTTAATGCAAGGCACAAGCAGCTCACTTAATGTCGCCCTACCCGCCTCATCAACGATAGCTACATCAAATACCACATCTCTAAAGTCCTTCCACGAAGAGATTCCAAGTAATGTGCCAAAAAATAAGCGAATATCTTTGGTAAAAAGTGTAAAAGTCTCTAAATCTCTTTTGCCCCTTTGTGTATTTTTATCCGCACGATCTGCAAGCTGACTGCTTAGAGTTTCTAGCTTTTCTAGGAAGCCTTTTTGCAATGCTTGCAACTTAGATTCTATCTGCGTTGTCTCTTTGGTTAAAATCGTGGATTCTGCAGTGTCGGCTCGGTCATTTATGTCTAATAAACTCTCTTCATCTCCACTTTGAAAACCACGATTTTTCTGCAAAGATACTTCCGCAGTTGCAGTTTTAGATTCTAATTGTTTCTGAATACGCTCTTTATTTTCTTTTAGAATCTTATCTAGCACTTTTTCTTCTGTGTATTGCTTGGCAATATCACTCATTTTGCTTTTATCATTGCCTATGCGGAAGGCTTTATCCTCACCATTTGGATTTGTTTCACTTGTGCAGATTTTTTCTAGCACATTATCTACGGCTTGATTGCTTTGGGAGGTAACTAAGATCTTATAGTGTCTATGCCGCTTTTGATATTGCTTTAATATCTCTGTTATGGTGGTAGTTTTCCCTGTGCCAGGTGGTCCTTGTATAAGCAAAATTTCACAATCAGATTCTAAACTTAGGGCTTTTCTTACCGCTTCTTGCTGATTTTCATCTAGATTTTTATCAAAGTAGTTATCAAGCTCTACTTGAGCGTTTTCTCTTAGCTCCTTTGGTTCATTGATTTTGCGTAGAAGATTTGGTATTTGTGTATTGCCCTTTTTCAGCTCCTCTAAGGCAGTATTTCTCTTACTCCACAAAATCTCTCTTACTTGGTAATCATAAGAGATAGCCCACTCCTTTTTCTTTAGCTCTTTTTCTTTTCCCTCACTAAAAAGTGCGCCATATTTTTCTTTAAGCTTGATTGTGATTTGTTTAGAATCTGCCTCATATTTTTCTACCACCCCCTTAAAGCTATCCTCTTGTTTGAGAGAATCCACATTGCATTTTTCTTGTATGATGACTTCTTCTTTTTGCTTAAAATTATCTTGATTGGACTTTGTCTTAGAATCTGTGTTGCTAGATTCTGCATTATCTTTATCCATTGTAGCTTCATTAAGAGCTTCAGATTCTAGCTCATCGCCCTCATCTTTGTGTGTTTTTTTGAGTAGTGTAAATATCAGTGTATTTGCTCCCTTTTTGATTTCATCAAGCCTTGCAAAATGCGTCTTTTTCTTAGAATCTATATCTTTCTTTTCTGCTTCTAAAAGTCTCTCTTCACTCGCTATTGCCTTTGTGTCAATTTTTCTTTGCTCTACTTCTAGCTTTTTTCTTTGAAAGCGATAGTCTAGCTCATTTTTGAGCGTTATAACGCTTGAAGTATCCCTATTTGTTGCTTTCCAACCCTTTGTAGTAAAAACAAAATTATGCTTTAGCTCTAAGCCCTCGTCTTTAATTTTTTCTATCCGTGTTAGCTCATTTTCACGCACTTGCCACACCCATAGATAGCTATCTGTATTCTTTTCTGCCGAGCAGATAAAGATAAGGTCATTAATGGCGATTTCTAGTTTAGATTCTAACTTGCCACTTGTTTGATTTTTCTCCTCAATTTGTCGTATAAATGCCGTGTGTCCGCTTATTCGCTCCTGTATATCCTCCCTTATAGATTCCAAATCGCTAGAATCTAAATCATTATTTTCTGCGTATTTTTCAAGCGTTGTAGGATTTTCGCACTTTAGCTCGTAAGTATTTTTTGGCACGGCTTTATCATAAATATTTAGAATCTCACCCTTTAAATCACTAAGAGATATTCGCTTTTCTGGCTCTAAGGCACAGCATTTTTTCACAAGTAAAAATATATCATTTTCTATTTCTCTCAATTCCCACTCATCTAGCACTTTTTCTAATATCCACTCTAAATCCTGTGGCTCTTTATAGGAATCTAGCTCATTGCAATCCTCAAAGCTATCAAGCAAAAGCTTTAGCATACATAGCCCAAAGGCATAAATATCGCTTTTTATATCTGGGGTAGAATCTATACTTCCCAACTGCTCTGGGGCATAAAATCTTAGCCCTCCTTGCTCTGCGTCAAACTCCTTGTAATAATAGCTCCTCCCAAAATCAAGCAAAAATGCTTCATAATGTTCTGAATCTTGTGTATTTATGAGAATATTACTAGGATTAATATTGCCGTGATAATAGCCCTCTTTATCTATGTAGTGCAGGGCTTCCCAAAGCTGTAAATAACACTCAAATAGATTCTTATGATCCACCTTATCACCATTTATAAACACCTTGCTATCAAGTATCTCTAGCCCGCTCAAGCACTCTTGTATAAAATAGAAATGCCCCTCATCCTCCTCTACTTGAATAGTCTTTAGATTCCTATGCGAGAGACCACTAAGTTTGCTTGCTGTAAATGAAAATCTCTCATTATCCTCATTGCGATCTATCTGCAAAATCTCAAACTCTCTACTAGCATATTCTGCCCTAAATCTATCCTGCCCTAGATTTTCTATAATCTCATATTTACCTAGAATCTTTTTTGCAATATTTTTTGCCATTTACCTCCCTTTTCACAAAACTTAAAAAAAAAAAAAAAAAAAAAACAAATGTAAAGCCATTTATAAGATTTATATATGTGAAACATTCAATACAGAATCTTCAAAGATTTACAAAAATCTGCGGTATAAAAACAAATACTAATTTAAAGATTTTATTAAATTAAATGTATTTTGGCAATAAAATAATAAGCTATCTAGCTCATTCTTTTAATAAATAATTAAAAATTTAAGAGCTTTTTTTGATTCTATTAGTTTTATAAACACATGCTTATAGGAGATTTCTTTTATAATTTTGCTTTAATCTTAATTTATGGGTAAAATTTTTACTTTAAGGTATATTTTATACTGATATTTGCTAATTAGCGTTAGCATTACATGTATTTTTGTTAAGCAACTTATAAAGGTAAAATAATGAAAGACTTAAACATACAGGATTTTAGCAAATGTGTAGCAATACTGCAACTATGCAATATGCAAGATAAGAAGCGTATAGAAACCTATATTAAAAGCCTACCAAAGCAAAGCATTGTATTGCTTGGAGAATATATTGTTGATAGTTTCTTTTCGCAAGATTGGGCTTTGCAACCAGAATCTTGCCTAAAAGACAAACATAAATTAGACATATTTACAGAGTTTGCAAAGAAATATGGACACACCTTTATTGTCCCAACAATACAACATAAAAATAAGGGCTATTATAAGCAAATGGCAATTATAACAAATGATAATATAATCTCATATATGCAGCAAAGGCTGATTCAATATTCGCATTGGAATGAGGCGGGATTTTTTTCAAATGATACAAAAAAGCTACCAAAACTCCCCTTTACCTTTATGGCTGGTGGCATAAAATTTGGCGTTCTATTTGGCTTTGAGGCACATTTTGATGAATTTTGGATGGAATTTAAAAAAGCAAATGTTGATGTTGTTTTAGTGGCAACTGCAAGCACTTTCACTTCACAAGAGCGTTGGAAAAGCTTGCTTACAACACATGCTTTCACAAACTCATGTTATGTATGTAGGGCAAATCGCATAGGCATACACAATGCAAATGATGGGCAAAAATGGGATTTTTATGGGCATAGCTTTGTGAGTTTGGGGCAGAATGTTGTAGATTCTCTAGAGGGTGATGAGGGCATGCTGTGTGTAGAGATTGACAAAGAAGCTATAAATAAGCTTAAAAAAGAATGGGGATTTAGAAACTAATTTATTATTTTGATATTTTAAAAGGTGAAAATCTGCTTTAAAATTTTTGGTTAGAATTTAGATTCTCCAATAAATATGGATTGCTTTGCAAGCCTACGGCTTCCAAGCTCATGACGATTCGGCTTTGCTTATTTTTCAGCCTTGATTATTTCTTGTTTGGTTTTGATTGCCTTTTGCTTCATTTAGCATTTATATAAGATTACTGCTCCCCATTGTTATTGCTTTGTTTTTTGCGTGTTTCTTATTTTCTTTGCTTTGTTTTATTGTCTTGTCATGAGCTAGTTTCTGAGTTAGCAGAATTGCGGCAAGCTATTTTATTGGTGGCTTATTTTGTTGCTTTTGTTTTGCTTGCTTGTGGTTGTTTTCTCTGTCATGAGCTAGCCTTGCGTAGCAAGGCGTGGCAATCCATTTGTTTTTGATTCTATTGTTTCGTTCTTATGGAAAGCTTTGCTTACGCTAGCTCATGACGGGTGAGGTTGATTCTAAATTTAGCTTTTAATCCAGATTCTATAAAATGCACCCAAGTTCTGCATTCACCCATTTGGATAAGATTCTAGAATCTAAAAAGCAGTTTCTAAGCCTTAACCTTTGCAGGCACAAAAGCCTTTTGAGCTTCTTTTGCATTTGCTTGTAAATCAACAATACTATAAGCATGCGCAGAATTTAATAGTTTTTTGGTTAAAAAGTGATTTAGCTTATGACTACCTGCAAATGAAATATAACCGCCAATAATTGGCATGCCAAGCAATGACATATCTCCAATAGCATCAAGTATTTTATGTCTCACAAATTCATTTTTATATCTCAAGCCCTCATTATTCATAATACCGCGTTCATCAAGCACAATGCAATTATCAAAACTACCTCCAAGCCCAAGCCCCATAGCACGCAACTGATTTACCTCATGCAAAAAACCAAAAGTTCTAGCTCTAGCAATCTCATCTTTATAATTTTGCGTGCTAAACTCAAATCTGTAGCTCTGCTCTCGTATAGCTTGATGTGGAAACTTAATTGTAAAATCAAATATCATAGAATCACTTGGCTCAAGCCGCACGAATTTTCCCTGCTCCTCTACTTCAACAACCTCTTTAATCTCAATAGCCTTTTTTGGCTTATCAAGCTCTTGTATGCCAGCTTCCTCTAAAAGCATGCAAAACCCTATGCTTGAGCCGTCCATAATAGGCACTTCTTCGTTATCAAGGATGATTCTAATATTATCAATCCCATAGGCATGTATGCTTGATAGTAAATGCTCTATTGTAGATACTCTTGCACCATCTTTACCTATCACAGTCGCCATCGTGGTATCAATCACATTTTCAATTTTAAGTGGAATGCTAACTCCCATATCGCTACGATAAAAGATAATTCCGCTATCACTTGGCAATGGCTCAAGTATCATTTTTACTGGAACACCTTTATGCAACCCAATACCTACAAGCTCAACTCGTTTTGTTATTGTTCGTTGTTTCATAACTATCCTTTATTAAAGTTCGCATAGAGATATAGCGCCATTCTCTATGGTAAGCATTTTTAACTTTTTACTATTCTTGACTGCTTCAAGCATTTTTCCTTCCAAATTAATATTTTGCAAAGAAATTCTACCCATGGCAAATTCACCAATAATAATATAATCGCCAAAACATTCTAATATTCCGTTACATTTTCCATAAATATGTAAATTTCCATAGCTTTTTATAAATGCACCAGCATGTATATCTTTTGTGAAAATGGCATGAGATTCTAAAGTAATTTCCTCTCCACTTCGTATGGTTCGCTTAAAAGTCTCCATTCTCATGGAATGCAGTGGATTTGTATCAACTGATAATTTTTCATTGTGCTTTATTTGCGGATTTATAGAATCTTTGCTTGCATTTATATTTGAATCTGGAATAGATTTCATAGATTTTTTTTCATTATCTGAAATTGTTTCCATGACTACATGTGTTAAATCACTAGAATCTAATGTTATTTTAATTTTTTGTGTGGCAGCGGTTTGTGTTATGTCTTGCTGTGTTTGGGGCTGTTCTGTAAGAAGTTCTTTCACTTTTCCTTGCTGAAGTAATTTTTTGTTTTCAACCCTAAAAGGCATAGCACCTAAACTATGTAAAAAATCGCGTATTTCTGGTGTAATATCAACATTAAAAGCAAGCAAGCGATCACGCATAAAATCTGCATTGTATTGAATATATGCAAGGATTTCATCTGTATTGCCTTGCTCAAATTCAAACACACAAATGTGTCTTTGACGCATTTTTACCATTATAATGTTCCAAGTTGCTGTAATGATTGGGGTGTATTAATACTGATTGTTGGTATATCGCTAATCTTATTATTTAGGCCCGCAAGCACATTGCCATTTCCAAACTCTATAAAATGAGTGATACCAAGCTCTTTTGCCTTACATACACACTGATGATAAAGCACTGGTTTTATTAGCTGTTGAGTTAGATTCTGCAAAGCTTTATCCTTTGTTTTATAAAGCTCAAGATTTGCATTTGCAATAATATCTACACTGCTATCATTTATGCTTGTTTGCAAAAGCTCATGAAATGGTGGTATAGAATCTTGCAATAAAGGGCAGTGGCTTGCAACGCTCATTTTTAATAAAAGTGTGCGTTTTGCCCCCGCTTTTTTTAGATTTTCAGAAACAGATTCTAAATCACTTCGGATACCAGCTAGCACAATTTGCCCCTCAAGATTATAATTTGCCGCCCAAACCTGCAAGCCAGAATCTTGTGCCTCTTTGCATATCTCTTCTAGTATATGAGTTGCAAGCCCTAAGCATACCATCATGCCAACTTCACTTCCCTCGCATGCTTTTGCCATAAACTGCCCACGTTTATGTGTAAGGTATATAGAATCTGCAAAGCTAGATCCACCATTTAAGCAATATGCGCTAACTTCTCCTAGCGAATGACCAAAAGCAAGCTCTGCTTGCAAGCCATATTCTTTTGCAACAATATGATGTGCCATGGCACTAACCAAAAATATTGCGGGTTGCGTATAGGCTGTTTGGTTTAGTTTTGCCTCATCTTCATAGAGAATTTTTGACATATCTAGACCCAAAGTATCACTTGCTTGCTCCATAAGCTCTCTTGCAATAGCAAATTGTTCTACAAAACCCTTGCCCATACCTTGTGTTTGCGAACCTTGTCCTGGATAGATAAAAGCGTATTTCATACAACACTCCATAATATAGTTAATACTGCAATTTGTAATTCATAATTATAATTAAATCAAGAAGTATAACATTATTTTGCAAAAATACATATTTCTTAGTCTCATGTTTTGTGGCTTAAGATTTAGGCTGTTTCATTTTAGCATAAACATTAGCCTAGTTTAGCAAAGCCAATTACACCTTAAATGTTGCACTAATGTTAATGCAAAAAAGGTGTTATAAAATATTTGTAGCTCTAGGCAGATTTTTCAGTATTGTTTATAATTTTTTCTTCTTTTTTTAAAATAAGTCGTTTGATATTATCCCAATGCGTATTAATGATAAAAATTCCAATTAAAACTACTGGGACATGCGTTCCAATTTGCATATTAATATTAATTGCTTCTGGCAAATTAAATAAATTTGGCACAATGAAAGTTAAAATGATTGCACTAAGCACGCCAAGCAAGGATGAAAGCGATGAAATCTTAAAAACCTTGCCAACAATACCCCACACAATAAGCCCGCATATACCTTCTACTGGAATTAAGAGTAGAACGCTACCAATGGCAGTAGCAACGCCTTTTCCGCCATTAAAACCTAAAAATATGCTATAGCAATGCCCAATTATTGCAAGAATAGCAATTGCATATTGTGTTTCAAAGCTTAATCCCATAAGTTTTGCAAATAATACAACAAATAGACCTTTAAATGCGTCAAGAAATAATGTTAGCAAAGAGAAAAACTTTGCCTTTTGTGGATTTGTAGCAGAAAACGCACGATAAACATTTGTTGCTCCAGTGCTTTTAGAGCCAATCTCTAGTATATTTTGTTTAGCAAAAATCTTTACTAAAACCGCACCAAAAGGGATACTGCCAATTAAATAAGCACATATATATAATAAAATATTTGGATTTATAGAATCCATAAGCACTCCTTAAACATCAATCTCATAAAAATTATAACTTATTTATGTGTATGTAATTTTAATATAACATATTCTAGTAATAACACAAATGTTATAAACTATTAGAATCTAGTTGCTTTATGCAAGCACAACAGGAATAATTCCTCGCACAGAATTTAAGCAATATATTGAATCTGCATTATATAAATCCATCTTATATAGAATCTTTTCTTCGCAAATACCATAATAAATAAGCATATTTCTCAATGTGCCAGATAGTATCCCAATATTGCTTTCTGGTGTATAATATTTCCCATTTTTAGCTATTAAAATATTACTTCTTGACCCCTCCATTAATTTATCATTAGCATTCATATAGATATAGTCAAAATACTCATTTTTGCTAATGCTTTGTGTTGCTTTATCAAAATGCACTCTATTTGTTGTTTTGTGTTGGTTTAAAGAAGTGGTTTTATAATCAGCTATAACTAATTTAACTCTTGCATTATTAATGGGCTTTAATTCTTGCATGGTGCATGATAGCTTGCCATTGCGTGATAAAACGAGGCGACAAATCATAAAATCGCATGTATTAGATTCTAAAGTCGCCTTATAGCATTGACTTTTCTTAAGCAATTCTATAAGAAAGCTAACATTATCCCATAAATGCGGGTATATAATGCTTTGCTGCATACAAGATTCTAATTCCATAATATGCTGTTTTAGTGAAATGTTTGGAATGTTTAGAGTTCCTAAAAGTTGCAATGTTTGCATTAAAGTGTGTTTGGGGCTATGCAGCGTGGGTAAGCTATATAAAAAAGATTCTAAATGCTTATAAGTAAAACCTAAAGCCTTTGCACTTTTGCAAAGCCTCTGCAAATGAGAACGAAATAGAAAAATAGAATCTTTATAAAATAGCATTGTTTCAAATAGCTCATATTGCATAATATTCCTTTTCTATTTTATATTAAGATTCTATATTTTCAAGGGTAATATAATGTCAAAATATTCATTATGAATTAAAAACTTAACATACGAAAATCCAAACCAAATTATAGAATCTTGTAAATCAAAGCATTACCCAAACATAAATAATAATTATAAATTGCTATGCAAACATGATTGAAACTACAAAATAATATATACTAGCCAACTGCAAAATAATTTTTAGATTCTATAACAAACATGCTTTAAAAATTTTTAGTCTATTTGCAAGGCATTATTAGAATCTAAAATTCTAAATAAAACCCTTGCCAACTCTCCCCACATTATCCAAAGAGAAATTTAAAGATTCACTATAAATTTGCTCATCAATAAATATTTTTTGTGCCTGTAAAATCAATGTAGAGCAGTTATCGCTAAATTGTAAAATATCTTTAAAATCACAAAAAAATGCAATCAATGATCCATCAATATAGGGCGGATAATCCTCTATAAGCTCTTTTGTTGGAATCTTGTAGGTTGTTGCTTCGCTAACATTATATGGTAATTCTGTGCCTGTTTGCTGCATAGATTCTAAAAACTCTCTAGATACATTGCATATTGTAGCCTTTTTAGTAAGCTTGACATTTAGCAAGGTATCTTTTATATCCCCATTACTTTTATTCATAATGCCTATACTAAAAATTATAGGCGTAGCACAAAGTGGAGCAAAAAAGCTAAATGGCGCAAGATTTACAATGCCTGCATTACTCTTTGTGCTTACCCATGCAATAGGTCGTGGCGTAATAGCATTGCTTAGAATCTTGTAGTTTGCAAGTGGTGTTGAGGTGGAAACATCAAGCAGCATTTATATCCCCTATGGCTAGTTAATATTTTTACATAAGTGTAACAAAAAACTATCATTTTTAATTTTAATGGCTAAAAGCCTTGAAACTTAGATATTGCATAATCATACATTATTATAAGCTCCACTAAATTTAAGATACATAACAATAAATATTTAAACTATAAACACATAAGCAACATAGCTAAAAGCCAATTCATTATAAAAATATAAGTTCAACATTTTATAGAATCTTAAAATATATGCTTATACACAAATACCATTAAGCCTTTTAGCATTTATGTAATTGCGATTTATAATTGCTTTAAGGTAAATACCTACTTTAAGCTTTTTTACTTTTTGCTTCTACTTTTTTGCACTTGTAGTTTTTGTCTTTGTTGCTCGTGGCTTTTTTGCTGGAGTTTTTGTTGTTGCTTGACTGCTTATCTTTTCTCCAAGCGTTTGTGTGTCTAGACCTTCAAGAGTAGTTGCAAGTATATCAAGCATATCGCCAGTTGAAGTTATATCATTACTTTGCTCTACAACATGCTTTGGCTCTAGATTATAGATAATATTGTATGCTCGTTTTAAAAATGTTTCATTACCTTTTGAATATTGATAAAAACATAGTGCTTCTAAGCCTTTTGTGCGAACTTCACTTGCCAATACACCAAACTCACGATAATTGGAAGCAATCGCAATGCTATGATAGTTACCAGAGTAAAGCGCCTTTGATACATCTACGCTAAGACGCATATTATTATTTGCTTGACTATTGCCTATAGCTACTCTGAAATAATGTCTATCAAGCTGGTTATACCACATATCAAGATTATCTTTTGTAACATATGCACGTTTAACACAAATATTATATCCCTCATTTTGCAGATAATCAAAAATAAGCGTCATAAACGCAGCTTCAAGTCTATCACAATCAATAAATAATGCTAAATTCTTTGCCATATCATCTCCTTTAAATAGATTTATGCGGTGTAAAATTTTTGATATATTGATACCATTTTTTTTGTATAGTCGTGCTTTGGATATTCCATAACATCATTCATACTCCCGTATTCAACAATATCTCCACGAAATAGCACTGCCACCTCATCGCATAAGTTAGCAACAACATTTAGGTCATGAGTTATTAGAATATAGCTTACACCATATAATTGCTGCATGGTATGCAAGAGATTTAATGTGTTTTTTTGCACAAATTTATCAAGCGCACTTGTCGGCTCATCAAGAACTAGAATCTTTGGCTCTAATACCATAGAACGAGCAATTGCCGCGCGTTGCCTTTGACCTCCGCTAAGCTCACTTGGATACCTCTCAAGCAAATTGCTTTCCAAATCAAGCACATTAAATATTTTTTCAATCTTTTGCATAATATATTCATTGCTTTTTCTTTGCAATTTAAGTCCTTCTGATACCAAATCTTTCACACGGAATCTAGGATTTAGCGAACTCATAGAATCTTGAAAAACAACCTGCATTTTTTTTCGCATTTCCTTTAAATATTTGCCATCTATCTTACCATTATGAGATAGCATTTGATTAAAATATATATCTATTCCTTGCGTATCCATAAGGTGCAATATGCCTTGTGCCAAAGAGCTTTTACCGCTGCCACTCTCTCCTATAATACCCAAAGTTTTACCTTCTTGCAAGACAAGATTAACATTTTTTGTAATTATGGATAGTTTTTTGCCAAAATATTTACTTTTTTTAACACCAACGCTAAAGTCCTGAAGTTTCATAATAATAGGTGTTTGCTTTGAGTTATGTTGCTTTTTTTCAAGAAAGTTTGCTTGAAAAAGCTGTTTTGTGTAATTATGCTGTGGTTGCATGTTGTGATTTAAAGATTCTATAATTCGTCCATTCTGCATAATTATACTTGTTTTGCAAATCACACGCAAAAGTCCCAAATCATGCGTGATAAATAAAATTGCAACACCCCTTTGAAGCGATATATTATATAGCAATTCAACAACCTGCATACTTAAAGACATATCAAGTGCCGTTGTAGGCTCATCGCAAATAATTAATTTGGGATTTGCAACAAGTGCAAGACATATTGCCACTCTCTGCCTTTGCCCACCGCTTAGTTCATGTGGATAACGCGTAAGCAAAGAATAATCAAGTCCAATTTCATTGCAAAGCGAAATAATATGATCCTTTCGTTCCTTAGAATCTGAAAAAATCTTATGTATAATCAAAACCTCTTCAATTTGCTTATACACTTTATGAAGTGGATTTAGAGAGCTTAAGGGATCTTGTGGTATATAAGATATTTCTTTGCCTAAGAGATTTCGCATGTTAAATGAGCCATGTTTTACTTTTTGCAGTTGCAATAAATTATAGCTGCAAAAATCAATCTTACCAGAATGTATCTCAATATTTGGCTCAAGCCCCATAATAATTCGCGCAATTAAACTCTTGCCGCTACCACTTTCACCAGCAAGCCCTAGTATTTGCCCTTTTTTCATAGTGATATTAATATCATGAAGTTGAAATGGCTTAGAATCTTTTTCATAATGATTGTGTTTAGCCGCCTTAAATGAAGCACAAAGATTCTGAATAGATAGAAGAGTGGAATTAACTTTAGTCTCTAATAAATCTTTTTTTTCTAGTTTAAATATATCTTTTTTCATGGCTTAACCTAGTTTTGTTTTTTGTCGTTTTCCCTACACTTCTTAAATTTTATTTTAGCCTAGTATTAATTACATTTGATATATAAATTCACTAATTGCAATCTATCTATAATTATAACTTGAAATATAGAATCTAGACTTCCTAATTTATTGAGTATAGCAAAAATCTAGCATTAAACAAAAGAATTACATAAAACATCAAAGTAAAAAGCCTAGCACGTGTATCTTATGTGTATAGAATATAGCTTTAAAAGTGTAAATTATGATTAAAATTATTGCATAAATGTGGATTTTAGATTCTGTAAAATTCACCCAAAGTTCTTAACCAACTCAAAGCGGTAGAGAATCACTAATGTATAAATTTAATTTATTAAAGTTATGATTAAAAAGGCATATTTATTTCATTTCGCTACAATAACGCTTTTATTTTTTTGAATGCTTTTTTGGCGGGGTTTAGAGATATGATTAAAGAAATGCGTTATTTTATAGTTATTTTTATAGCACTTTTAATTATTGATCAAATTATAAAATACACAATGATAGCAATTGCAAAGCCCACAAGTCTTCATGATTTTATTATGATTGCTGATATGCCTGTAATTTCTATTGCCTTGGTGTTTAATACCGGGGTAGCATTTTCGTTTTTTGCATGGCTTGGAGAATGGCTAAAATTTATACAACTAGGGCTAATTGCAATAGTTATTGGAATCTTATACGCTCAAAAGCAACTTTTTAAGGATCATTACATAGCGTTTGGTCTTATGCTATCTGGCGGAACTTCAAATATACTTGATAGATTTTTGCATGGTGGGGTTGTTGATTATATTTATTGGCATTATCGTTTTGATTTTCCTATATTTAATTTTGCAGATATTCTTATTGATTGTGGTATTGGGCTTTTTATTTTGCAAACTTTCTTTTTGCATAAAAAAGCAAAATAGTTGATGATAGATTAATGCCATGCAAGTAGATTCTGTAATTTATATAAAATATTCTTAATATCGTTAGCCATGTGGATTAAAAGGTTTTTTATAAAAAATAATAATATGGCTGCTTCGGTAAGTAGAAAAACAATATAGCCATAAAGCTAATAATAAATAAAGATTCTAAAAAATTCTTGCTATATTAAACAAGCTAATAAATTTAAACCTATAAAGCAAGTGGGTAATTTACTCATAGAATCTTAGGACATGGAATGCAATATTTCTATAAAATTAAGCCACTACAAACAAATAGGTATAAAATATTAATCCCACTATAATTTGATTAATCAAGTAATTTTAAAGGTAGTTTCTTGCACCCCTATATGCTTTTACCCAATAGCTATTATTAAGGTTTGCTTTTGTTACCTTTTTGCCTTTGCCTGGTGCATGGATAAATTCGTGATTGCCAATATAGATTCCGACATGATTTACATCTCGTCCATTATTGCTAAAAAATACTAAATCCCCTATTTGCAATTTTGCTTTTGCAACAAATTTACCACTATCATACTGCTCGCGTGAAGTGCGTGGCAATGTTAAGCCATTTAGCCTATACACAGCACGCACTAAACCACTACAATCAAAGCCGCTTGAGGTTGTGCCACCCCATTTATATGGGACTCCTATGTATTGATGTGCATCTTTTGATAAGTTTTTTCTAACTACATTTTTTGTATTTGTGCTACTTTTGTGCTGATTAATGGCATAGCTTTGCGGATTAATAATAAAAAACTCATCTATAACCTTTTGTTTCTGATATGTAAGAGCTGCTTTTCTAGCACTATCAGAATCTTTATAATTACCAAAACGCACTTTATACATACCTTTTTCCTTAAAGAAAAAGGCATCAAGACCTCTTTTATTTAGTGAATCTGCCAGATTTCCGGCATTTTTTAACTCACTAAAACTACCAACTTGTATGCTATATGCAACATTTTTAACTTGTGCTGTTTTTGCAAATAACATAGCATTAAACGAAAATAACATTAGAAAAAAACAAAAAATTCGCTTCATAAGTTTCCTTTATAATACATAATAAGGCAAATTATAGCAATAAGCTTTAAATATATTAACGATCGCTACTCATAACGCAATGCCTCAATAGGATCAAGTTTTGAAGCTCTTCTAGCAGGCAAATATCCAAAAATCATACCAATGCACGCTGAAAATATAAACGCACCAAGTGCCACCCATATATCAAATACAAATGGAATATCCATTTTAATTGCAACACCCCATGAAATGAAAAATGCTAAAATAATGCCAATGATTCCGCCAATTGCACTAACAACAACAGATTCTATCAAAAATTGCAATAAAACATCACTCTCAAGTGCGCCAATAGCAAGACGCGTGCCAATCTCTCTTGTCCGCTCTGTTACTGACACAAGCATAATATTCATAATCCCAATTCCACCAACAATAAGGCTAATGCCCGCCGCTGAACTCAAAAATATTGCTAGCACTCTCATAGTGGCTGTCATATTTTCCTCAAACGCTTTAGTATCCATAATTTCAAAAGTATCTATTTGACCGGGCTTAATATTTCTGTGATCCCTTAGTATTTGCTTAATCTGCTCACTAAGGCTTGTAGAATCTACATTGTCTTTCATGGCAATCATGATTCTATCAATATTGTATGTGCTTGTATTGCCAGAAACATCGCGTAAATATGTTTTAAAAGGAAGTGCTATAAAATCATCTTGATCGTTTCCAAAACCACCTTGCCCCTTTGCCTTAAAAACCCCAACAACCTCACAAATACTCTTGCCAATACGCACTTTAGCTCCAAGTGGATTTTCATCTTTAAACAAAGCACTACGCACACTCTCACCCAATATACATACATTAGAACTATGCTCTTCTTCATTAAAAACTCTGCCAAGACCAATTTCCCAATCTGCCACTGCAAAATAGCTTTTTGTTATGCCTGTGATAGTTGTTTGTGTATTCATACCCATATACTGCACAACAGAGCTTGTGCTTGAAAATGGCGCTATATCCTTTATGAGATTTGAAAGTCTTGATTGCAAAATCTCAACTTCTCTTTGAGTAAATTTTTTACTTAAAGAGCTACCCCCTGTATTTAATCCCCTTGCAGGATGCACTACAAGCAAATTGCTACCCATACTTGCAATTTGTGTTTGCACTTTTTTTGTTGTGCCATTTCCTAATGAAATCATAACAATTACAGACCCAACACCAATAATGATTCCAAGCATTGTTAAAAAAGCACGCAAATAATTACGAGAAATTTGACGGAAAGCTAGCAGTATTGCATTCCAAATCATAATATTCCTTTGATGAGTTTTATTCCTGTTATTATAAATATTTTACATGAATACAGCAAGTTTAATACATAAGCTAATGAATGCAAATATTTATATAAATCATAAAAAATTAATAACATTTTTACAATATTTATACAAAAATTTATTGCTTATATAAATATTGTCGATTTTTCGCTAGAATATGGCTTTGTTATTTCAATTTTATCAAGCATTTACTCGTAAGGGGGAATTTATGCAAGCATTACAAAGAAAAGAAATAAGAAATACTTTATTGCCTAGCAATTATTATAGCAATGCGAAAAGATATATATGTCGCATTATGGGTGGAGCATTGCTAGCAGGAATCTCAACAAGTCCGCTAGAAGCTATGGAATTTGGAACTATGGGAAACGTTTCTGCTTCTATGGGTGGAGCTGGAGTTGCATTAAAAAGCCCCTTTGCACTTTACTATAATCCCGCATTAATTGCTTCAGATTCTAAAATGCGTATAGGATATAGCATAGGAATAGGTATGGAGCAATCTAATTTAGATAAACTTACTAATTTAAACTTTACAAAAATGATAAGCTCTCTAACAAGCTTAGGCAGTCAGCTAGGTGGAGGCTCAACAGGCATTACTAGAACCACAAGGGCTGCACCAGCTGCAACGGCTGCAAATGGAGGTAAAGCAGCAAGTAACTTTACAGACGCACTAAAGGAAGCTTTGACAAGCAGTGGTGCTCAAGGAAGTGATTTAGATACTCTATGGAAAGATTATGAACAGAAACATCAAGGAAGCACAGATCACTCTAAACTTGTAGAGAATCTTAAAGATTCTGTAAATAATTCCAACATGTCTCAAGAACAAAAAGATATGTTTGGAGACTTGGCAGATTCTGTAGATTGGAGTGATTTTGATATATCAAGCGGCAAGATTACTTCTTTAAGCATTAAAGCTGGTAGTAATGGTGCGTTAGATTCTGCTATGAAAGATTTAGATACATTATTTGAAGTGCTTAAAAATAATAGTATGAATGTAATAAGTCAAAGCGGTATAGTATTTCAATTATCAAATGAAGCGTTACAAGATAAATTTGGCAGTCTTGCTGTTGGTTTGTTTAATACGACTCAAGCTGGAGTATCTCTTGTTGGCGATAGCAGTAGAATGAGACTTATCTTTGGTGATCAAAGTGGATATTATGAACTCACGGTAAGTGATAGTGGATATACTCTAAAAGCATCTAGCAAAGACGACTATGACAAATACTCTATCCTTAAATCTGTCCAAGATGGCAACGCACATAAAGTAGTAAGCTCTATTTTTAATTTAACAGAACTTCCAGTAGGTTATGCTTATAGATTTAACTTTGATAATTCAGAATTAAGCATAGGGACAACAGCTAAATTTATGATTGGTGCAAGCCTATATCACGAACAATATCTTGGCACAAATCTGCAATTTGATACTAATTTTGCAGCTAATACTCAATATAACACAACTTTTGGTATCGATTTAGGCACATATTATGGTTATAATCTTTCAGATTCTGGTCAGCTTGGTATAGGTTTTGTAATAAAAAATATTAATACACCAACTTTTAAATTTAATACTGCTCCAACTATATCTATTAAACCACAATATAGAACAGGTATAGCCTATAATGGCAAAAGATTCTCACTTGCATTTGATGCGGATATACTTCCAAATGAAGTGCTTAATTATAGTCAGTATGGTTTATATTCACAAATGATTGGTGGTGGTTTTAAGCTAGATTATAAATATGTAGATGTAAGAGGTGGTGTGGCTTATGATTTGCGTAGAGATACTGGGGCTATACTTACTGCTGGTGTAAATATTTTAGGACTTATTGATATTGCTGCTGAGGTTGGCACAAAATGGGTTGATTATTTTGGCACAACAGCACCTAAATACGCTAATATTAGAGTTGGTGGAAGTTTGAGTTGGTAGGCTTAAATTCATTATATTTTTGTTTGTCGGTTTGATTGTAAAAATATCAATTTTTATAAATACAAATCAATAGTTTAATAAACTAAAACACATCTTGCATATTCGCAAAAATGTGTTAGAATCAATATAGACTTAAAAAAGGAACAACATGAAAGAATTCAATATTATAAGCACAGAGAATGCACCGCAGGCAATAGGACCTTATTCACAAGCAATTGCTACAAGCAATCTGATTTTTACTTCCGGGCAGATTCCATTATTGCCAAATGGGGAGTTTTTAGATTCTGATATACAGACACAAACTCATCAAGTATGTAAAAATCTAAAGGCGGTTTTAGAGGCAGGTGGTAGTAGCTTGGAAAATGTTATTAAAACAAATGTGTATTTGAGTGATATGAGTTATTTTACAGAATTTAATGAAGTCTATGCGACATATTTCTCACATAAACCAGCGCGTAGCACCATAGCAGTAAAAGAACTTCCTAAAGGCAGTAAAATAGAAATTGAGTGTATCGCTATAAAATCATAACATTTTTTGCATTAGCAGCAAGCAGAATTAAAAATTATTTAATAACTCTATTTTAAATGCAAAATACAATACATATAAGTTTTATGTATTAATATTGCAAACCGCATGTAACATTACATATAACATCAATTTATGGCACTTGAAAATAAACAAAGCAAATTAAATTTACTTTAGATTCTATGTTTATATATAAATTTATCCTTTAAAAATTTTAGCAAAAAGCTAATTGCTAATTTTAAATCTATTTTTTTAAATACACACATAAACACGCACATTTATAAGGCTTTTTTACTTGAATGATTTATATAATTTTTTGCTTAATCTCAAAAGGTTACACATTTTTTTTACTTTAAATCGTGTTTTATATGTATCAAAAAGCGTATAAAACTACATTTATTTATATACTTATTTCAAATAAAGAAAACAATAATAAAATAATTGTTTTCTTTATTTGTGTTTTTTGTTTTGTTTCAATGTATTAATAAATTTATATTTTTGTATCGTTTGATTCTATATTAATAATCCTGCAAAAAGCTAAAATTTAGAATCTATTTTAAATCTTGTGATTTTTATACACAACATGTGGTGGTTTATAGCATAGCTTAAAAATGGCACGCATCAATTGTATATATGTGCGATATAGTGGCTTTAAGATTCTATAATGCAAAGGTATTGCCCCCCCCCCCCGCTATTTGCTCTATGACTACCATCGCTATTTACGGTTGTATTCGTTGCCGTCATACTTCTTTCACTAACAATAAAAGGCTTATAAATAATATTAT
>X347_Brown_Bear__coassemble_1374_pt1 | contig 32801 bp, 28 predicted proteins | sample X347_Brown_Bear__metabat2_high_PE_010 | metagenome-assembled genome bin X347_Brown_Bear | reverse complement strand
TGTTGCAAAGGCTAAAACAATTAAAGAAGCATGGCAAATTGAAAAAATATTCGAAAATAAGAAAAAAGAATTTGCAGAAAGTTTGCAAGAATATGACCTGCTTATTAAAGCAAAAGAAAAACAACTAAAAAGTCTTACAGCAGAAATAACAGAAGCAAACAACTTGCTAAAAGATACAAACGAGGAATTAGAACATGTAAAAATGCAACTTGAGGAAATGCAAAACAAAGCACAACTTTATAAAAATAAGATTCTACAAAATGAGCAAAGAATAAATACACAATCTTTTGAATCTCAAGCTAGCCTTATGCTATCAAAAGATGATAATGATTCTAATCCGCTTGATTTTAGTGGCATTATAGCAGAGTTTCAACCGCTAAATGTTGTTAGCGTGCATGTTAAAAATGGGGCAACTGCAATGGCAAGAGTGGCTCAAGTTATTTATCCGCCAGAGCTATATGAGATATATTTGAGAGCTAGCAAACGGCTTTTTAAACTAAAGGATAGAATTGGCGAGCTTGAGCTTAAAAATGAAAAATTGCGTGTGGAATTGCGGGACTTGACTGAAGAGGATAATTTTAAAGAGCATATACGCAGTAAAATGGGAGATATTCACGATGATTATAGACCAATAGCAACGCCAAAGATTCCAGAAACAAAAAATTTCGAACAAATGCCATTGCAAACAAATAACTTCGATACAGAAACGCATTCAGATAGATTAGCGCGTATTGAAAAAAAGAAAGAGAGAGTAGAGGAAATGTTAAGCCAGCTATCAAATGTTTTGCGTGAAGAGGGTATTAATTCTCAATACACTGATGATTTTTTACAAGCCTTTAACGCAAGGAATAACAAGGAATAAATAATGGGTGAAAAAAAACTCCGCATTTTTGTAAGTGCGCTTGAGCCTAGCTCCAATTTGCATTTAAAGAATCTTGCAGCCATATTGCCAAAACATTGCGAGCTTATTGGTGTGTGTGATTTAGAAATAGGAACACAAATTATGTCTCCTTCTGATTTTGCTATTATGGGTTTTAGCGATGTTGCAAAAAAGATTCTATTTTTTAAAAAAGCCATAAATAATCTTAGTCAAAGCGCAATAACATGCGATAAGATTCTATTAATGGATAGTTCTTCTTTTCATCTAAGGCTTGCTAATAAAATACGCAAATATAATCCAAATATTCCAATTATGTATTACATCTTGCCGCAAGTGTGGGCATGGAAAGCATGGCGCGCAAAAGAGGTTGAGAGATTATGTGATAAACTAGCTTGCATTTGGCCCTTTGAGCTACATTATTATCATAGTAAAGCGCGTTATGTCGGGCATCCACTTCTTGATATTTATACCAATGAGAATGGATTGTGGAATAAAGATTCTAATATCTTTGCCTTTATGCCGGGCAGTCGTAAAAGCGAGATAAAAAAGCTTATGGGTGAGTATAGAAAAGTAGCTAAGAATCTTTTACAAAAATATCCAAAAGCAAAAATGCGTCTTATTGTGCCAGAAAAATTTCGCAACACTTCCGCTATGGATATTTATGGAGATATAGAGCAATTTCAAGTGGTATATAATACGAAAGAGGGATTAGAAAGGATAGCCTTTGCATTTGTATGTGCTGGCACTGCTACATTAGAGGCAAGTCTTATGCAGATTCCATTTGTGCTTGTCTATCGTGCAAAATGGATAGATTATTGCATTGCTAGGCTTTTTGTGCAATTGCAATTTGTAGGTTTGGCAAATATTATTTATCAAGCTATGCTTAAAGAGCAAGGAAAAGATATTAAAAAAGCTGGGCTTGGAGATGACTATTTGCATGAGGAACTTTTGCAGCATGACTGCGCTGCAACTAAAATGCTTGCTGCGTATGAAAATTTTGATTATAAACGTTATTTTGAGGGTGTTTCAACATTACGCAAATATCTTAAACATGGTAGTGCAAAGCATGTAGCACAATGGCTGCTTAGTGATTAGAATCATAAAGAAATTTGATTGCTTATAGCTAAAATAAAAGCATATATTCATTTTGCATTATTTTTTGTATAATTACATTTTACATAAAAGTAAATATAAAAGGATAAAAATGATAGAGACATGTTTATTTCCTGCTGCTGGTTATGGGACAAGATTCTTGCCTGCTACAAAGGCAATGCCAAAAGAAATGTTACCTATACTTACAAAGCCATTAATTCAGTATGGTGTAGAAGAAGCGTTGGATGCTGGTTGTAGAACTATGGCAATTGTTACAGGACGAGGAAAAAGAAGCATTGAAGACCACTTTGATATTAGCTATGAGCTAGAACATCAAATTAAAGATACTTCAAAAGAGAATCTTTTAAGTGAAATACGAAATATCATGGAAACAGCTACTTTTAGCTACACAAGACAAAAAGAAATGAGAGGTTTAGGGCATGCGATACTTACAGGTGAAACACTTGTAGGAAAAAACCCTTTTGCAGTAATTTTAGCTGATGACTTATGTTATAGTGAAAATGAGGGTGTGCTTACACAAATGATGAGAATCTATGAAAAATATAGATGTTCTGTTGTCGCCATTGAGGAAGTAGATTCTAATGAAGTGCATAAATATGGTATTATAGAGGCAGATAAACTAGAAGATGGAATCTATAAGGTAAAATCTATGATTGAAAAGCCAAATAAAGAGGAAGCTCCTAGCAATCTAGCCATTATTGGACGCTATATTCTAACACCAGATATTTTTAATATCTTACGCATGACTCAGCCAGGCATTAACGGAGAGCTACAAATAACTGATGCGCTTTTAGAGCAGGCGAAGCTAGGACGTGTTATTGGATATAAATTTAAGGGGATTCGTTATGATTGTGGCAGTATCGATGGTTTTGTAAAGGCTACAAATGATTTTTACAAACGTTCTCAACAATAGGCATAATATATAAACAAAACTTTAGAATAATAAAAATTCTAGAACATGATTGAATAGATTATGCTAGAATTACAGATTAATTTTTGCCGAATAGATCATTGCAGCAATAAATAGGCTATGATTTATTGAAGGGATTTATATGAATAGACTCGCACGAAATATTGTGATTATTGGGGTTATTGTTATTGCAATACTGCTTGTTGTGTTGTATTTTGCATCGCGTAAAATGCTACAAGAAATAGAATTTCGTTTAAATGAGGGCATGGAATTTGCACGAGTGCAAGTAGAGCAAGCCCAAAGTAGTCAATATGGAATTCAAAGATTTGAATATACTCCATTTGAGTGTAGTGGCTTTATGGATTATAAATGTAAATCAAAGCAAATTACACTCTACATGGATGATTTTACTACAAAACATCATGATGTGCATGAGAATATACAATTCCATGATTTTACAATAAGCAGTGAGGACATTAAGAGTAAAAATCACCTTGCTTTTAAAATAAAAACAGATATAGAATATCCCGCAATGAATAAGTTTTTTGGAGATTCTACAAAAGATCCGCTTATTGCATTTTTTAATCGCAGCACAGATGCAATTTTACCTAATAAACTAGAGTGCGCACAAGACTACTTATATAAAACTGATGAGGGAGTATCTCACACTATTACTGCAAATACTAAATGCAACTTTATATCGCAAATGTTTGATATGCGTCTTGAAGTAGTAAATCTATTTGCGCCAAATATTGAACGCGCCCATATACTTGGAATCTTGTATGAAATCGCAATGGCAATGAATGGAGATTCTAATAAAGAGGAACTTCAGGCTCAAAATATCCCACATGAACTTGATTCATTAAAACTTACTATCCAACCAAAGCAATCTTTCCAAGACTTTTTAGCAAATAGTGATAAGCTTACACAAGAGCAAAAAGACACATTAAAAACGCAATTTGAAGCCAATCTAAGCCTTATGAAGCTTATTGGCACACCTTTCCTTACTTCATATATAGGTCAAAGCAGCCCAACACTCATACAAGGATTAAGCGATGCAACTCAAAATAAGATTAAAGAGTTAAATATTCAATGCACGCTTAAAAATGCACCAAATTTCCAACCACTCAAGGTTTTCAAAAATATGAATGTATTGGAATGGCTAAGTTATCTAAATAAAAACTACATCATAGAAATTAACACATTAAATAAAGACCAATAAATTATAACAGGGGGTAAAACTCCCAAAATAGATTCTATAAAATACAGAATCCTGCAATAACATAAATTCGACTTCTATAAATTTAGAATCCTTTAATTACAACAAGTCAAATCCGTCATGAGCTAGGCTTTGAAAAAACCAAATCTTTCCTAAACATAAAAAACAAGAAACAAAAACAAAGTCAAAAAACTTTAAAACAACAAATAAATTAAAACAAAATCAATAACAAAGCAATAAATAAAATAAGCTATTAATAAAATGAATTGCCGCGACTTGCCTAACCATAAGTCTAACTCATGACAAAAAATAGAATCTACAAAATGCAACAGATTCTATATAATATCTTTTGCTATTTCTGTTTCATGTTCTGTTCTTCACAATATCTTGCATTTGCTCTTGCGACTTTATCACAATGCTCATTTTGAGGATGTCCATTGTGTGCTTTTACCCATTGCATTGTTACATTATGATCTTTTGCGATATGCAAATATTCACACCATAAATCCGTATGCTTAACATCTTTAAAGCCCTTTGTCTGCCAATTTGGAAGATAACGCATAACAGAATCACATATATATTTAGAATCACTTACAATTGTTACATCACATGCTTCAGTTAAAAGCTTTAAGCCTTCAATAAGTGCTTTAAGCTCCATACGACCATTTGTGCTATACATTTCACCGCCACTTATTTGTGTATAAAATATTTCGCCATTTGGTGCTTTATACTCAAGTAAGGCACAATATCCGCTAGGACCTGGATTATTAATACTAGAACCATCTGTATAAATTGTAACTTTTTTCATAACTACTCCCATAATAAAATAGAATCTAATATTTCATTCATGATAAAGTTTATCAACCAATCCACCTTGATGTAAAAAAAAGTAATGATCCCCATTTAATACATGCGATTTTGCGTTTGGCATTAGCTCACAGATAATATTATATGCCTGCAATGGTGTAGCCGTGTCCTCTTTACCCCAAAATATTGTGGCTTTTTGTGTAAAATTTTTATAATAAGTTGCAAAATCCTCTTGCACTACTTGTTTAAACACTTCATACATTATAGGACTTAAATCTTTTGCGTCATTTGCTCTTAAAAAACTAAAATTTAAAGGTAACTTTTTTAATATCTTGGCAAATGCGATTTTTAGACGAATTTTTAATGGCTTTGGAAGTAAGATTCCAGCACTGCTTAATAAAATAATTTCACAATTTAACAATAATGCTATTTTTCCACCAAAACTATGCCCTACAATAATTGGCGACTTTTTTTCGCTAGCAATTTCGCATTCTTGAGTAATTTTGCATTCTTGTAAAAATAAATTTATAATATTAGCATAATCATTTGTAGTTAAAAATACATCATTAGGGCTAGCTCCAAAGCCTGGCAAATCAATATAAATATGATTATATTTACTAAAATATTTACCAAATGCCATTGCCATAAGCTCCTTATTACTCCCCCAACCATGCAAAAATACTATATTTCTAGCTGCATTATTATCAATTATATTATATGAGATGCGAAAATGTTTTGTTTTATATGAAATCTCTTTAATAGCCATACTAATCCTTATATTCTAAAAAGCTAATTTTAATATAAAAACATTTTTTCTTAAGCATTAATTTTTAAAAATATCATTAAATTATAACTTAAATTTCAAAGCTTTTATAACAATAATAGCCCTTATTTTTGGAAGTTAATTTAGAAAACTATAGAATCTAAAAAGGCAATGCTAGAATCTTTATAAGATTCTAAAGTGGCTAAAGATAGTTTTAAATGCTTACCGCACTATTATTACAAGATAGTATCAATGCCATGCTACTATAAAACTCTAGCTTTGAAAAATACTTGATTATGATTTAATGTCTTTTTGTCTAGTTATTTTTAAGATACTAATTAGATGGTCGAAGTTGCAATAAGCTAATTTCTCTACGTTCAAATAGACGCATTGGCATACCCCACCAGCCCACGCCCTTACTTACATAAACTTGCGTTTGTTTGCCTTGATGTTCCCAAGTGTGTAAGCCTGATAAAAATGGCTGATCAAGCAAGACTAATAAATGAAAAGGGAAAATTTGCCCGCCATGTGTATGTCCGCTAACAACAAGTCCAATATCTTCGTCTTTTAATAGATTGATTATTTTTGGTTGATGTGAGAGTAATATAGTGGGATATTGCTTATCGCTATAAGCAAGAGTTTTTGCTAAGTCTGGGACTAATACGCTATCTTTAAATTTGGCTTGATTCCCCATTAAATCAGCAATTCCAGCTATGTTTAAATTAAGATTGCGTAATACCATAGCTTGATTAGTGAGCGTGGTTATTCCAAGCTTATTTAGTGCTTTTATAATTGTGTATGTATCATAGTAATACTCATGATTTCCTAGCACATAATAGATTCCATATTTCGCCTTTAGATTGCCAAGCTCAGAAACAGAATCTTCTACAATGTGATAATAATTATCAACAATATCTCCCCCCAATAGAATAATATCAGGTGATAGGCTATTAGTTTGTGATACAATCTTTTCTACTGCTTTTTTATCCATTAAGACATCAATGTGCATATCAGTAAGCACAACTACATCAAGCGGCTTTGTGATACCAGATAATTCAATTTGCGTTGTGATAACTTGCGGTTCTTTAGCATTTAGATAAAAACTCCATAAGGTTAGGATAATAATACTACACCACGCTGTTAGTATGATTGGAATCTGCAAATTTTCAAGCACAAATGCACCACTTATAAACCTAATACACAAAGTAACAAGAAAAACAATAAAAGCAATATTGCAACTTATCCAAAAGATTCCAAGCGAGCTTGATAAAATAGTGTAATATAGTGAATTAATATGAGTATGATAAAGCCTTAAAAAAACAACAATGCAAAGAAAATTACCAAATACAATAAGCTTGCCTATATGCCTAATAAAAGGACTTGTTGATATATTTTTAAACAACATGTAATATATAAATACATGCAACAAAACAAGTAAAATAAAGAATAAAATGCGGATACTAAAAGTCACGAAAAAACCTTTGATAAATAAAAAATTTGCTATAATTCTAGCATTTTTTTGCAAGGAAAAAGCATGAAATTAAAAAGTGTTTTGTTTGTATGTCTTGGAAATATATGTAGATCGCCCTTAGCAGAGGGTATAGCAAGAGATATGAGTGATAAAAATGCTTGGGGTTTGCATATAGAATCTTGTGGGACAAGTGCATTTCATCGTGGAGAGCCCCCGCATGAATATTCTATACAAATAGCTAAACAAAATGGCATTGATATATCAATGCAAAAATCGCGTCCAATTAATGTGTATTCTGACATGGAATTTGATATTATTGTAGCTATGGATTCTCAAAATAAAAAAGATATTTTAGCACTTGGCTTTCCAAAAGATAGAGTTGTAAAACTTGGGGATTTTGCGGATGGAATAGATGTGCCAGACCCCTATTATTGTAAAAATGATAAAGGATTTGAGGAGGTTTATAACCTGCTTACATATCTTTTAGAAAAAATGTTTATTTATTATGGCTTACATAATAATGAAAAATAAAACTCAAATAATATTGCTTATAAAGATATTTAAGTAGCCAAAATAAAAATATAATAAATGAAACACAATAAACAAGATTAAAAAGCCCATAAACAAATGATTTCAAAGTCCTGCCAATACAAACTTTAATTTACAAATAAGACAAAACTAACAAAATCACTATCAATTCAAAGCTTTTTAGTTAATAGTGATTTGTATATAAACTATTTTCCTTGAAAATATGCTTTTCTTATACCATACACAAGTATCAAAAATGCACTTGTAGCAAATAATGCAGCACAGATTCCATTAAAATCTACATGAATATAATGCACTACAAGACCGCCCATAAGCGATGCAAAAGTAATACCCACATTAAAAGAACCCTCATTTAATGCAATAGTATCATTTTGTGTATCTGGTGTAAAAATTCGTGCTAAGTGGCTACAAAGCATTTTTAGCGGTGCGATACAAGCAAATCCAAAAAACGCAAAACTCATAATATTTGCTATCAAAATGCCTTTAGAAAACATATAAGTGATACTCATAGAGAATAAACATAGAATCTGAATGGCTAAAAGGAAGCATAATGCAAAGAAAGAACCTTTTAAATCTGTAAGCTTACCGCCAAAAAGATTCCCTAAAATTGCAGCAATACCAAAATACAAATAAATATCTGCGATAGCATCAGCACTAAAGCCATGTTTCTCTAATAGCACACGCAAATAAATATAAACAACAAACATTGAACCACATGAAAAAGCTGTAACCAAAAAGCCTTGACACACATGCAAATATCTAAAAGCAACACCTAGATTCTTAAAACTTGCTTTTTTGCTTTCAAGCTTTGGCATAATAAAACATGCAAGTATAGCCACAATGAAGCTTACAGATGCAATAAATAAAAATGGCGATAAAAGCCCATAATGTTTTGATAAAAAGATTCCAATTGGAACACCTGTTACTAATGCAATAGTAAGTCCGCTTGCCATAAGGCTTATTGCCATGCTAGTTTTTGCTTTTGGGGCAACCTTTATGCTAATAATAGTAGCAATTACAAAAAATAAACCATGCATAAGCCCGCTAACAAATCTAGCAATAAGTGCAACCCAAAGTGTATCACTCATAAACATTATAACATTTGATAAGCAAAATACCATAAGTGTAAAAATGAGTTGATTTCTATAATTCCAAGCGGAAATAAGCACACTTACAATAGGAGCTCCAATTACAACGCCAAAAGCATAAAGAGTTGCAAGATTGCCCGTTTCACTATCAAGCGCACCATAATGCAAGCTAAGGCTTGTCAAGATTCCAGAGACAATAAACTCTGCTACACCAAGACAAAAGCTAGAAAAAGCCAAGAGTGCAATAATCCTCATATAATGCTGCATTAATCTCTCCCATTTCCCAAAATAAAAATGAAATCATAGCAAAATAAACAGATATTTATTATCTTGATTCTATAAATGCTAGTTTTATAATTAAAGTTAAGTCTATGTAGTGTCTATGATATGCAACTAATTTTGTTTATTTTTCAGTCTTTTAATATTATTGCATTAATGTGCCTGTATTAATGCGATAAAAAAACATAAGCAAAACAATTGATTTTAAACTCGCATTCTTTACTTATAAGTATTTATAAAGAAAAGTAGTTTTATATACTTTTTGATACACATAAAACACGCTTTAAAGTAAAAAATTTGTAACCTTTTTAAAGATTAAAGCAAAAAATTATAATAAATCTAAAAATAAAAAGTGCTATAATCGTGCATTTTATATGTGTGTTGTAAAATGAAACTTTAAAAGCAAAACTACCAAAATACGCTAAAGATTCTGCAATTTATAAAGCCCTTATTTGCAAATAATCTTTTATATAAATAGCTATAATGGGCTAGATAATTTATGCTTTTAATTCTTTAAAAGTTTCTTCTATTTTTGAAATCACATTATCTATAATTTCCTCATTAAATGGTTTGCATATAAAGCTTGTTTCAAATTGAGAAGGAGCAAAATTTACACCCTTTTCTAGCATTTTTGCATGGAATCTTGCATAAAAATTGGTATCAGATTTTGCTGCACTATCCCAGTCTTTTACTTCATTTTGTGTAAAAAAGAAGCCAACCATACTACCCCTAACGCAAGTTTGCAAAGGTATTTTATAAGCTTTTGCAACTTCTAACATACCATTTACTAATCTATTTGCTAAAGATTCTAATCTAGAGTATAAATCTTTATCTTGTTTTATAATAGCAAGTGTAGCAAGCCCCGCACTAACAGCAATTGGATTGCCGCTTAATGTGCCAGCCTGATAAACACCGCCAATTGGAGATAGCATATCCATAATATCAGCCCTACCCCCAAATGCAGCAAGCGGCATACCACCACCTATAACCTTACCATAAGTGCTTAAATCACCTTTAACTCCATAAAAGGAATAAGACCCTTGCAAACTAGCCCTAAAACCACTCATAACCTCATCAATAATTAATACAATCCCCTCTTCATCGCATAACTTCCTAAGACCTTGCAAAAACTCCTTTGTTGCAGGAACAAGCCCCATATTACCAGCAATAGGCTCTATAATTATACAGCCAACATTGCCACTAAGCTTTATACATTCTTTTACAGAATCTAAATCATTATAACGAGCCACAAGAGTATGTTTTGCAATATCTTGTATTACACCCTTTGAGCTTGTTTCACCAAAAGTTGCCAATCCACTACCACTTTTTACTAAAAGGCTATCGCTATGTCCATGATAGCACCCCTCAAACTTAATAATATCATCTTTTCCGCTAAAAGCACGTCCAAGTCGTATTGCACTCATTGTGGCTTCTGTCCCACTATTAACAAAACGAATTTTTTCCACACCCTCACAAACACTAATAATTTCTTTTGCAAGATTTGTCTCTAGCTCTGTTGGCGCACCATAACTTAATCCCTTTGCTGCTGCCTCTTGCACTGCATGCACTACAAGGCTATCGCTATGCCCTAATATCAAAGGTCCATAGCTTTGCACAAAATCAATATAGGAATTATTATCCTCATCAATGATATACGCCCCCCTACCCTCTTTAATGAATCTAGGTGTCCCACCAACGCTACCAAATGCACGAACAGGGGAATTTACTCCACCAGGTATAACTTGTTTTGCCTCATTGAAAGCATTTACACTATGTAAAATTGTCTGCATAATATCCCCTTAAACATAATTAGATTTTTACAAAATTGTATCTTATTTGATTGAATTTCGGCAAACTGATACTAACTGAATTAAATATAGCTTATTGAAAGATATAAGTAGCTAAGTGGTTTTATTATGCGAGTTGTTTGAATAAAATTAAAACTTTGTATATTTTTGTGGATCGACTTTTGCTTCATAATGTCAATGAAAATTTTATATAACAAAAAACTATGCTATAATATTTAGCAAATTTGAAGAGACGAGGTTTATTGTGAGCATTCTTGGTATGCTTTTTCGACCACTTTTTGCAACTGTTCTCATTGGCGTTAATTATAATTCTACCGCTTGCCATATTAAAGTTGTTAAAAAACGCGGCGGTCATATTGTAGAAGAGAACGATAAAGAATTTAAAATTTTAGATGGCAATTTGTCTGCTGAAGTTATTAAATTTATCAAGAGGTTAAAGTCTCGTTATGCTTATAGTTATGTCGCGATATTATCAAAAAGTTCAGAGCAGATTTTAGTTCCCGGTAGTAAGAAAAATCAGTTTGGCTCATTTAATGTTAATGAGAAAGAATATAAATTTGTGAAATTGCCAAGTGCATTTGCCTTTATATTAAAAGATGATATTACGCAATATCAAACTATGTTTAAGAAAGCAAAGGGATTAGATTTTTTATTTTCCCCTTTTGTGTTGCTTTTCTTTAAAGCAAAAACTTTTGTTGGCGATAAGCCTAAGTTATTTGTATTGCAAGAAAAAGAGAATCTTGCTGTGCTTATATTAACACGCAAAGCAATTTTATATGGATCATTTTTGCCTATGAGTGCGGGAGAGCAGGTTATGAATGTGAGAGATTCTCTGCCTTCCTCATTGACTGATGATACGCTTGTGGCAACTACAAGTTCTCAAACAGGCTCCACAGCTCAAGGGTTAGATGATTTGAATACTGAGCTTGGCGGCTTAGAAGATGAATTAGAAGATTATGAAAATTTTGATTTTGATAGCATTACAGGTGGCACTAGTGATAATATAAGTGGCTCAAGCGATAGTGATGAAGAGGGTTCAAATATGGATAATCTGCAAGATTTAGGACGTTCCACCACTATTATTAATCTTTTACAGGCAGCTATTAAGGATTTTTATAATAACTCTCTTTATGATAGTGATTTTATTGAAGAGATTGTATTTTTTGACTGCTATGGAATCTCACCGCAAGCAGTAGATAATATTAGGTCAAATCTTATGATAGACCTTTCTCTTGTTAATCTTGATTTGCTAAAAGAATTAACAAATATTATACAAATTGAGTTGGATAGTTAGGGAGCATTATGACTTATAGTTTTACAAAGGCAACACCAAAGCATGTTTTAAAACCAGCTACTAAAATATGGGCATTTTATTTTATTCTTGCATTCGGCATTATGATTGCATTTAAGATTCAGATTTTATTGCAGATTGAGAATCTAAAAGAGACACAAAATGCCGCAAAAGCAGAGCAAGAGCGTATCGTCCAGAAAACAAAATCATTAGAGCAAGAAAGTGAGCGTTTGTATTATGAATTAGGTGTAACGCAAAAGATTACAAATAGAGATGAAAAACTTCGCATGCAAATCCAAAATATTATAGCCATGATTCCACAAGGCGTGCAAATTTCAACAATAAAGTTTGATAATAATCAACTTTTTATACAAGGCACTACAATAAGCAAGGAATTATTTGAAACATCTCTGCAATCACAATTACGCACGATATATGCAAGTAGTAATGCGAGTTTTTATGAGTTGCCAAGTGGCTGGTTTAACTTTGAATCTATTAGTCAAACATTATCTAATGATGGACTTATAGAACGCGTTGATAATATAAGATAGTAATAATTTATGTTTTTAGCTATTAATACTTGTAGTAAGCTTTATAAGATTCTATAAATTTGGTTTAAGGAGTAGGCTATGGCTTTATTAAAAGATGTAGAACCAGATATTATTTTTCGCCATATTGTATGGAGTGTATTATTTATAGCTGCGGTTGCTTACTATATCAATGTCGATATAATGCCAAATATTGCAGCATATAAAGAGCAGGTTAGATTCACTCGCGTAACTCAAAGCGTGCTTGATAGCACAAAGGCTGTGCGTGATAACGCACAAGCAAAAATCAATGCTTTTTCAGGTGAAAATTACGAACAAATTAAAGTTTTTAGTGGCACAATTAATGAAGCCATGATACGCAAAAGTTTGCCTAAAGGTTTTTTACGCATTAATGTAAAAAAAACAAAAGAGGAGCTTATACCGCAAGACCAGCTTAAAAAGCAGTTTTACACTATCAGCGGTGAAGTTGGCATTAATAATCTTGCTTTAATATTTGACATTATTCCTAAACTTCACGACAAAAACATAAGTGCGATTTTAGAGCTACCATTTGTAATACAAAAAACAAAAAAAGGGAATCTTGCATTTGAAGTGCGTATTGCTATTACACAAAGCACATATAAACGATAATTATAAAACCTAACATTTAAATATTAAAAGGAAATATATGTCAAAAGAAACACAAGAAATATCAAACAATAAAAGAGCATTTGATACAGAATGGGAAAAAAGTGTTTATGGTGAATGGGAGAGACGTGGATATTTTGAGCCAGATTGCCATGATAAATATAATCCACATTATAAAGATTCTAAGCCGTTTTGCATTATGATGCCACCGCCAAATGTTACAGGCGTGTTGCATATAGGACATGCACTAACTTTTACTCTGCAAGATATTATAACCCGTTATAAGCGTATGGATGGCTTTAGAGTGCTATGGCAGCCAGGATTAGATCATGCAGGCATTGCTACGCAAAATGTTGTTGAAAAAAAGCTACTTGCAAATGGCATTAAAAAAGAGGATATTGGCAGAGAAGCATTTATACAAAAAGTATGGGAATGGAAAGAAGAGAGTGGTGGGGCAATTTTAGAGCAAATGCGTATTATGGGCTTTTCCCCAGCTTTTAAACGCACTAGATTTACTATGGATAAAGGGCTTGTGCAAGCTGTTAAGGAAACCTTTTGCAATTGGTATGAGAGGGGCTTTATTTATCGTGGTGAGAGAATGATTAATTGGTGCACTCATGATGGGGCATTAAGTGATATAGAGGTGGAATATGAGGAGAATCAAGGCAAGCTTTATTATTTACGCTATTATTTGAGTGAATGTATTGATTCTAATGGTTGCATTATAGAAAAAAACCTGAACGATAAAAACTCCTATGTTGTTGTGGCTACGACAAGACCTGAAACTTTCTTTGGAGATACAGCTCTTATGGTTAATCCAGATGATATGAGGTATAAACATCTTGTAGGCAAAACTCTTACATTACCACTTATAAATAGAAAAATAAAAATTATCGCAGATTCTATTGTTGATATGGAGTTTGGTAGTGGTGCGGTTAAGGTAACGCCAGCACATGATATAAACGACTATGAAGTTTCACTAAGACATAATTTAGACCATATTGTTGTTTTTGATAAGAATGGAATCTTAAACGAGCAGTGCGGTGAATTTAAGGGCATGGAGCGACTTGAAGCAAGAGATAAAATAATTTTGGCATTGCAAGAGGCAGGATTTGTAGAAAAGATAGAAGACTACACTAATAAGGTTGGTGTATGCTATCGTTGCGGAAATATAATTGAGCCTTATATATCAAAGCAATGGTTTGTAAGTGCTAAATCAGCTAAAGGTGCAATAGAGAGAGTAGATAATGGTGAGGCAAGATTCTATCCGGGTCAGTGGAAAAATAATTATGACGCATGGATGAGGGATTTGCGTGATTGGTGCATTAGCAGGCAATTGTGGTGGGGACATAGAATCCCTGTATTTTATTGTGAATGCGGGCATGAGTTTGCAAGCAAAGATGATATGCCTTTATGCCCTAAATGTGGAGGAAGTGCCATTACACAGGACAATGATGTGCTTGATACATGGTTTAGCTCTGGACTTTGGACTCATAGCACGCTTGGTTTTGGTAATGGGGAATTTGGTAAAGGGGAATTGTGGCAGGAGGATGATTTAGAGAAATTTCACCCCAATTCTCTACTTATCACAGGTTTTGATATTCTCTTTTTTTGGGTTGCTCGTATGCTTTTAAGTGCCGACCTTAATTGTGGGGAAATTGCATTTAAAGATATTTATCTGCATGCTCTTGTTCTTGATGAAAAGGGGCAAAAAATGAGTAAATCAAAGGGCAATGTAATAGATCCACTAACGCTTTGTGAAGCATATAGTCCCGATGTTGTGCGTTTTACTCTAGCATTTTTGTGCGTTCAAGGGAGAGATATTCGCCTATCTCAAAAGCAACTTGAAATTACGCGTAATTTTACAAATAAAATTATAAATGCCATGAGTTTTTTAGAGCTTTATGCTGGACAAATAGACCCAAATTTTGCTTTTACTAAAAAGCAGATTCTAAGTGATTATGAAACACCTCTTGGAATCTATATGAAATCAAGACTAAATTTAGCAATAACAGATGCAAGGGCGGCACTAGCTGATTATCGCTTTGATTTATATGCAAGTATTTTATATCGATTTTTGTGGAATGAATTTTGTGATATTGGCATAGAGTATGCAAAGGCAAGCAAACAAAGTGTATTTGAACTTGCAAGTATCCTTATGGAATCTATGAAGCTTTTACATCCGCTTATGCCATTTTTAAGTGAATATGTTTTTCAAAGGCTTTTGGGACGAGATATAGAATCTGGACTAAAAGATTATGATTCTATAATGATAGAATCTTTTCCATTTGATAGTGAGCGAAATACTGCATTAGAGAATAGCTTTTCTGTTATACTAGATTCTGTTACGACAATTCGCAGAATGCGTGCAAATCTAGGTATAAGTAGCACAATGCTATCTCAAGTTTTTATAGAATTGCAAACTAAAGACAAGGAAATATTGCAGTCATTGAATATAGCTGGAAATAATTTTTACACCCTATTTACTTCCTTTGTTGTAAAGCTTGCAAAAGTGCAAAATGTTGTGTTTGTAGATTCTAAACCTATGAGCTGTATAGCAGATATTGGCTCATCTGTAAAGATATATTTAGAATCAAGTAATTTTGATTTAGTGGGTATTTTAGATAGATTAGCAAAGCAAGAAGAAAAATTACAAAAAGAGATTGCAAAGCTTGATTCTATGTTATCTAATGCAAAATTTATTGCAAATGCACCAGAATCTGTTGTAACACAAAATAGACAGCAGCTAGCAGAATTGAAAGATAAGCTTGAAAAAGTGCTTGATGAAAAAAATGCCCTAAAAATCGTGCAGTAAGTTTATATATTTTATAGCAAATATTTTGTTAAGTTTATATATTTTTATAGTAGGTATTTTATTCTGCAAGTTATATAGAATCTATTAAATAGGATGTATTTTAATATTAATCTAGATTCCATAAACTTTATTTTTTATTCTACAAGCTAGATAGAATCTATTAAATAGAATCTATTTCATTTCTTACCACTTATAGATTAATTTTATTTAATGTTTAATCTAGATTCTATAAAAGCACCCTAAGATCTGCACCCACCAAAAGCAGTAGAGAAGCTGTAATATCAAATCATTTTAAATTGCATCGTTCTAGATTCTAAATCTAATTCAGAAACTAGCCTTTTAGATTCAATAGCAAATAGAAAATTTACTGCCCTAAATTCTAAACTATTTCAGAATCTACTGCCCTTGTTATTAGCCAGTAAGCCTTTAGAATTAACCTCCCCCTAGTCATGAGCTAGGGAGTGAAACGACCAAAGCAATCCATAAATATGAAAAACAAAGCAACAAACAAAGCAATCTACAGAAAAAACAAACGCAATGGAATCTATGTTAGATTCTAAAAATATGGATTGCCACGAATGCTACGCATTCTCGCAATGACGATAGGCTAGATTCTGCAAGCATTTCAGAATCTAGCTTTTTAGATTCTAAATCTAAATTCAAAAACTCACACAGATTCTCAGTCTATTTTAGAATTCAACTCAAAAAATTCTTATTTTGTTTTAGAATCTAGCATGGTAAATTCCTTAACAGATTTAAAAACTAATTCAGAAACTAGCCTTTTAGATTCAATAGCAAATAGAAAATTTACTGCCCTAAATTCTAAACTATTTCAGAATCTACTGCCCTTGTTATTAGCTAGTAAGCCTTTAGAATTAACCTCCCCTAGTCATGGGCTAGGGAGTGAAACGACCAAAGCAATCCATAAAAACAAACGAATGGTTTCTAAAGCTAGAATATGAAGTAGATTGAAATCTAAAAGACTAGTTTCTGAAACAAATTTAGAATCTATTTAAGTTCAAATAGAAAGATTATAACAATAATGCCACAAAAAACAAAATATAGAAGCCTAATTATTTTTGCATAGATTCTAGACTAGTTTCCAAAAATATAGATTTCCACTATTTTGCTTTCACAAAACCTAGCTCATTACGACAAAATAGACTCTAAACCACTTCAGAATCTAGAATCTAAAATGGCTTAACTACAACCAAATAAACAATAAGAATAACAAAAATTGTAGGTATCTCATTAAAAAAGCGAAAAAATCGCTCACTTTTATAGCAAGACTTTAAAAGCTTTTTGCGATAGAATCCGCAGCAAAAATGATATACAACAAGCAATAAAACAAGCGTAAATTTTGCGTGTATCCAGCCACCACTATGCATAATGCCCGGCACAGACATTGTAATAAGCGAGCCACTCACTAGCACAGCAATCAATGCAGGATAACCAATAAAATAATATAATTTCTTCTCTTGCAATACCACAACCCTGCAAAAATCTACATTGTCGTATTGCTGGGCGTGATATACAAAAAGGCGAGGCAAATAAAAAAGCATAGCCATCCAAGTAATAACAGATACTATATGAAATACTTTAATATAATCAAAATAATCGGACAACATCAATATTCCTTAATCTCTAACCATAATACAGCCTACAAAACATGTAATCTACATAAATCTATATTGCTAAATTAGATTGTAAAGTTTGCAATTTTGCATTACATAAAAGATAAAGTTTTTATCCCATGAAAGCAAATATATAGCAAATATATAAAACCAAATAATAAGTCTAATGCCACAATAATTGAGCTATTTCTTAGAATATTAAAATCCATCTGTTAAGATATATACAATTTTTATAATTTTCATATCATATAATTAGCAGTGTTTTGGTTATATTTAGGTCATAAAAGTGATTATTTACATACAAAAAACATATATTTATAGATAAATAATTATAAATCTTAGATAAAAAAGTCTTTTTCCTTTTTAATTATGCTAGAATACGACAGCATTCTTTGTTACAGAATGTAAATTTTTTAAGGAGTAAGTTTATGTATAAACACATAACAAAAATTATAAATATAGCGGCATTGACGCTTATACCAACTTTTGCACTTGCTGAGGAGGGTAGCAGTAGTGGATTTTTTGTTGGTATCAATACGGGGTATTCAGCTAGTTTTATAAAAACTATAACCACAGAACAGCAAAGCACACAAACCAGCAATACAACAAAGCTCCAAGCTATATAAATGTTGGCGTGCAACTAGGGTATAGCTATTATCTTATGGAATTTATTGGCTTGCGTGGATATATCGATTATAACTACGGCTTTAAACACGATAGGACGCAAAGCACAGAAACACAACAGCAAACAACAAACGAAAGCACTCTTGGCTACGCAAATACTTTTAGTGCAAATGTAGATGTGTTGCTTAATATATTTAGCTCTGATTCTATTGCATTTGGAGCGTATGCTGGTATTGGTCTTGGATATTCTGCAATGAGTAGCACAACAAAATCAAATGAAAATAATGCAACTACAAATACAACGACCCAGCAAGGCAGTGGCTTTATCCTACCGATAAATCTTGGCTTAAGTCTCACTGCAAATGGACATCACCGCTTTGAATTAGGGTTTAAAATACCAACCTTAGGCATTACATACACACCACCTACAACTCAAGCAGGAGATGCAAATCCAACAACCACAACACGAAATTTTACCACTACCATAGGCTATTCTTATATATTCTAGCAATATATTTAATTGCTTTTAGTATAAAATTTTTAAAGGTAAGTGCATAAATAAATGTAGTTTTATATGTTTTTTTTGATACATATAAAACACGACTTAAAGTAAAAAAAAGTGTAATATTTTAAGATTAAGCAAAAAATTTTATAAATCATTCAAGTAAAAAAGCCTTATAAATATGCGTGTTTATGTGTGTGTTAAAAACATAGATTTAGCGAATAAGCAATGCACTTATTTAAAGCTAAATTTATTTTTAAATATATAAATTTATTTCAATTCCAATTCTACTACATTGCAAAAATATTCCAAATTAACATTAGGCTAGCCCTATCTTTTATCTATAAAATAATAAAATTATTGATTATGTTTATTATCTAAATTATATAAGTTTTTATATGTTTTATAATGAATTATAGAATCTATTTTTTTATTATTGTTTTTGTTTTGTGGTTGTTTCTTGTTTTTTATGTTTATGTATTGCTTTGCAATGCTTGCAATGACGGATTTGCTTTTTTGCTTTGTTTGTTTTCTTTGCTATGAGCTAGATTCTGCGAAAGCAAAATCGCAGCAATCCATATTGCTAGATTCTATATGTAATTCTATTGTATGGATTGCTTTGGCTTTGCCTCGCAATGACAGAAAGGGTTGATTCTAAAATAGTTTTAGAATCTAAACTTCGTAATTGCGAGACTTGCATAGCAAGTCAAAGCAATCCACAGAAAAAGTAGCGCAATGAAATCTATGATAGAATCTAAAATAGACTTAGTTTCTAAAATATAAATTTCATATTCTTGTGGTTAGTGTCTTTGTTTTTTTAATCTTTGTTGTGCCTTTATTTTTGCAATAAAATTTATTTATTTTTTAAACTTTGCTACAATTTTGGTTTTTTACTATTTTAATTATCTAGTTCAATAATATTTATAGTTGTAATTTTGTATGGGGATATAATGATTTTTTTTACTTTAGAATTTGCTATTATATTTTTGCTTTTTCTTTGTATTTATTGGGGATTGAAAAAAGCACATAAAGCATGTCAAAATACATTATTATTGCTTTTTAATTATGCCATATTATTATGGATTGACCCTTATTTTGCTATGGTGGTTGGAATCTATACGATTGTAATATATCTTTTAAGCTGCTTAATTTATGTATATGAAACAAAAATTATGCTTGTATTTTCGCTTGCACTTGTTGTTCTTAATCTTGCATTTTTTAAATATTTTGCCTCTATTAAAGATTCTTTTGATATGATTTTTTCACTTGTTGGATTAGATGTAGTTGATATTAATATTTTGTTTCCACTGGGTTTAAGTTTTTATACTTTTGCTTCTATTACTTATCTTTGTTCTGTTTCAAAAACAGGGCAAATGGCAAGCTTTTTTTCTTTAGCTACATTTTTGTCATTTTTTCCTACCTTTGTTTCTGGTCCTATTATGCGTAGTGATTTCTTCTTTTCGCAGCTGCATAGGGAGAGATATTTTGGCAAAACAAGTCTTATTTTTACGCTCATATTATTTGGTCTTTTTAAGAAAGTTTTGTGTGCTACTTATTTGCAAACTTATTCTGATTCTATTTTACAAAATCCAGCCGATTATAGCACTCTATCACTTTTACTTGGAATCTATGCTTATGCGGTGCGTTTATATTGTGATTTTAGTGGGTATGTGGATTTAGTTAGCGCATTTGCTCTTATGCTAGGCTTTACATTGCCTAAAAACTTTAATATGCCTTATGCAGCACGCAATATTAAGGACTTTTGGGGAAGGTGGCATATAAGTTTATCTCTATTTATACGAGATTATATCTATATTCCTTTGGGTGGAAATAGGCGTGGGTTTTTGCTAGCACAACTTTTTGTATTAATAGCTTTTGGTTTGTCTGGTATATGGCATGGCAATACCTTTAATTTTCTTATTTGGGGGCTTTTGCATGGTTTTGGCACTATTATTTTTAATTGTGTTCGTGCATGCAAGATTTATATTCCAATTCCTTATGTGAGTGCATTTATTACATTCCATTTTGTAACTTTTGCATGGATATTTTTTTATTATCCGACATTAGAGGAAGCGCTATTTTATATAGAATCTTTTATTACAAATAGCACAAAACCTATGCAATATCATGAAATTCTTTATATATTTTTATGTGGTATTGCTTTTATTTTTTATCCACTATGTGCTAATTTACAGGCGAAATGCTCTCTAGCCATTCATAAGATTCCATTAATATTACAGCCACTTGTGCTTTCATTCTTTTTTATACTTATAATTGGATTTGCACCTAGCGGGATTCCAAATTTTATTTATGCGGGTTTTTAAATGCGTGTTGTTCGTTTTGTATTTGTAAGTTTTGTTACTATGATATTTGTGTGCTATGTATATCATAAAAGTATTCTTGCTTATGTCGTGCAGCAATATCATTATGCAAGCGATATGCTTATTTTGCAGATTCCATTTTTTTCATTTGGGGATACTTTGGCAAATAGGCTAGAATCTATGCGTATTGCTTTATTTGAGTCTAATGAAGTGGATTTTTTACTTCCACAATATTCACATGCAAATACCATAAAGATACAAGATAGACAAACTCTAGATTCTATAAATTGCCATTCTAAATGTAGCAAAGATTCTATCTTAGAATCTAATAGCAAAACTAATGCAGATATTTCATCTTTTTCAAAAGATAGTGCAAATCAAAATGATTTAGATTCTATATCAAAGCAAGATATTAAAAACGATTGGCAGCATTTTAGTCAAGCAGATTCTATTTCTAATAATAATCTTACAGAAAAAGGCATAAATACAAACTCAAGTAAGCTAGCCTTGCAGCCTCAAACTAGATTTTTATTAATTGGAGATTCTCTTATGCAAGGCATTGGCATGGTATTGCCTCGCATGTTGCAGCAAAATGGCTTCCTTGCTAAAAATATTGCAAAGCAAAGCACAGGGCTTACTTATCCTTCATTTTTTAATTGGGAGCAGGCGACTAGGCAGGCTTTTAAGCAATATAATGATATTGGTGTGCTAGTGGTGTGTTTGGGTGCAAATGATCCATGGAGTATGCCAAAAGTGCGTTTTGGAACAGATACTTGGGAGCAGATTTATAGAAGTCGCATTCAAGCAATTTTTAATATAGCAAAAGAGAATAATGCCATTGTAATATGGTATGCAGTTCCAGCAACAAAGAATGAAAAGCTAAACAAGAAGTTACTTTATCTAAACAGCTTATATAAGGAGGTTGCGTATGAAAATGGAGGTATTTTTCTATCTTCAGAGGCTATTTTACAAGATGGAGAGTTTAGTGCATATCTAAAGGATAGCAGCGGTAAAAGCAGGCTTGTTAGAGCACCAGATGGAATCCACTTTACAACCTATGGGGCTAAACTGCTAGCACAAATGCTTATAGACCTTATAGAATTGCCAAATCAAAGCAAAGAAATATCAAAAGAGAATATAAAATAATATTGCTAAATGGATGGTTACAATGAGAATAATATGTAGTGATATGATTCATAGTTTTTATAATATCAAAATATCCATAGAATCTAGCCCTATTTGAATAAGGCAAATTAGTTTTTAGCATAATATGGATGGGAGGTAATAATGTATTTAACGCAAAGTGTATGTAAATTGCAAAGTATATGTTTGCAGAATGTATGTAAATTGCAAGGTAAGGCAAAATTTTGCTTTATAGTTTTTTTAATGTATTTTAGTTTAAATTATATTGCAATAGCCCAGCCACTAAATTTTTTAGAGCTTAATCCACAATATAAGTCTTATATGAAACATGCGGTATTGCAAAATTATATGGAAGATTCTGTTTTATTGAAGCAATTAAAACATAAGTGGAAAAGGCATAAAGATTTGCGTATTCGTGTGTTTGGAGATTCTCATGTTGCAAGTGATTTTATTACAAACGAGCTTCGCAATATATTGGGTAACACAAATTCAATAGGCTTTACTTATCCACTTATGCCACCATATCATCAGAATCTACTTTTAACATATCAGAATAATGGATTTTTGGTTATTGATTCAAGAAAGCCTAGTGATTATAGTGATTATCCTATGGGTGGAATTGTTGCATATCCAGAGGAATTGCCAGCATCAATTAGCCTTAGCATTAATCCAAATCAATTAAGATCATTAAATAATAAATTTATTATGCAGATTGTATTTAAAAATAGCGATACAAAACAGGCTTTACGCATTGAAGATGCAGACCTAAAAAGCCATATATTATATGCAAGTCAGCAAGATAAGTGGGATATTGAGAGCTTGAAACTTAAATTTCCAATTACAATACACGCATTAAGCGAAAATGTAAAGCTTGGGGGGTATTTTATCTATAAAGAAAAAGATAGCAATATTATAGAACATTTAGGTGTAAATGGGGTTCGTTCAGATATTTGGAAAAAATGGGATAAGGAGATTCTAGAAAAAGAATTAAAAGTGCTTGATTATGATATTATTATGCTTTGCTATGGATCTAATGACGCTATGTATAATGTGCTAAAAGAAGATAGATTTATAGAAAACTATCGAGAATTTATAGCAATACTAAAAGAGAATAATCCAAATGCAATTATTATTCTTGTATCCCCACCGCCAGTATTACTTCCAAGCGATACATCAAAAAGGCAATATCAAATCACTAATACTTTTATTCCAGTGAAAGAAGCTATTGCAAAAATAGCAAAAATGGAGCATATAATGCTTTTTGACATTGATGATTTTATTGAAAAAAATGGGGCAAAAAATTCATGGACAAATCTTAATTTATCAAAAAGAGATGTGCATTTAACACCGCAGGGATATAAGCTTGTCGCACATGGAATCTATCATGCAATAGCCAATGCAATTAAGAAACAATAATTTATAAAAAAGGAATAGCATGCAAATAATAGATAATAAATTAGAATCTATTTTAGAGCAACCACATATAGCTAAACCTTTGCAAGCTTTTAGTGATATGCTTTTACAATGGGCAAAAATACATAATTTAACAGGCATAAAAGATTCTAAATCCTTGCAAGAACAAATATATGATAGCTTATTGCCAATCAACTTTTTGCAGCCATTTTCCACATGTATTGATATAGGTAGTGGTGCGGGCTTTCCAGCCTTAATGCTTGCTTGCTATTATTCTAGTAGCACTTTTTATTTGCTTGAGCCACGTAAAAAACGCGTTTCATTTTTAGAAAATGCGATTATTAACATGGGGCTTAAAAATGTCAAAGTAATTGCAGACTATTCTTATAATATAAAAGGATTGAAAGGGGATTTAATAACCTCTCGTGCAGTATGCAAAAGTGATATATTGGTGCGTGATAGCAAACATCTTTTAGCTCAAAATGGATATTATTTGCTATATAAAGGCACAAATACTTCAAATGAAGCAAATTTGCTTTGCGACATGAATGTAAAAACATTTAACCACTTATATCGCACTTATATTTATGCGTGTTTTGCTAAGACTGCGTAGTTATAAAATTGCGTTCAATAAGCTCACATAAAATATGAATACATAAAATATGAATCTCTTGAATGCGGGGTGTATCATCGCTTGGAGCAATAAGGCTATAATCACAAAGATTTTTAATAATTCCGCCATTTTTACCACTTAATGATATTGTAATGCAACCAATTTTTTTTGCCACTTCAATTGCATTAATAATATTTTTTGAATTGCCACTAGTTGAGATTCCAATCAAGACATCACCTTGCATAGCCAATGCTTCAACCTGCCTACTAAACACATAATCATATCCATAGTCATTGCCAATAGCAGTTAGTGCAGAAGTATCTGTGCTTAATGCAATTGCACATAGCCCCTTACGCTCTCTTTTATATCGTCCTGTAAGTTCAGCGGCAAAATGCTGGCTATCTGCCGCACTGCCACCATTACCACATATTAGAATCTTTTTATTATCTTGCAGGGCTTTTACTATAAGGCTTGCAGTTTCAAGTAATATCGGACTAAGTGTGCTAACAGCTTTTTGTGCTGTTTGAATATGTGCTTGTATTTCATTTTCGATTAATTCTATACTCATAATATCCCTTTATTTTGCGATATTTCTATGTTACTTAAAACTTAATAATGAAATGCCAATATAATATAAAACCAATCATTTAAGTTAGCTACTTATCTCCCATAATATCTGCAAGCATATTTTTTAGCTCACTGCTATCCCTTTTTAAGTTTATGCTATCGCAGCTTTTATATGGATTTGAGTTGGCATAATCGTTAATTATAATGCGTTTTGCATGATATAAGCCATAAATTATTTGATGATATTTAATACCCTCTCTTTTTAATTGCAACTCTGTTTTTTCCTTATAGTCTAGTGTTCTTGAAGTTGTTAGAATAACATGCACTTTTCCTGTTTCATAAAGGCTATTTAGCATTTCCACATTTTCTTTTATTTTATTTGTTTCTCCCCATTTTGGTGTGAAAAATTGCCCAGAATTTTTAACTAATGTTCCATCTATATCCACAAATAATGTAGCAAATTTGCGTTTATAGAGATTCCATTCATTTAGCGTCCCCCAATCTAAATAATTTTTAACTTTAGAGTTTAAAAAAATATGTCCTTGAAGCATCATGCTATAAATAATATGTGAGACATATAGATTATCCTTATTGGCTAATTTTTCATAATGCAGGCAAAAATCACTACTTGATTCAAATCCATATCCACCAACATTAAACATGGAGCTAATAATTCTCTTTTCTACAATATTGGTTATCACATTTTGCTCATTAATACTTACATAGCTTTTATTTTTAGCATAAGTTAAGTCCATATCATTCAAATCATAGGTTGAAATGAAATTGCCTTCCGTGCGATTTTCTATAAAGTAGTTATCACTATCTTTGGTATATATCTGCCCTGTTATATTTGCTTTTTGTATGCCTTGATACACGGTTTCTGGTTGCGAATTTGTTTGTTTGTCTAAAGTAATAATATGTAGTTTATTCTTGCAATTTATCGCTTCAAACTGCCGCATAAGTGGCTCATATAGCCCATATTCACAGAAATGTGTTTTCATGCAAATAATATAAATATTACTAAAAGCTTTTAAATTTAACCCTTTTATTGCTTCTGTAATCATTAGATTCCCATTTGGATGAGTAAGAAGCCATTTTGGTTTTACACCGGGGAATCTTGTAGAATGTCCTGCAACTGGTAAAATAAGAGTCATGTTTATTCTCCAAATATTTTTTTAGCATATTCTATACATCTTTTTAAGCCGCTATCCATATTAACAATTGGACTCCAGCCTAGCTCTTTTGCCTTTGCATTATCTCCTAAGGCATATTTATTTACTTCATTTTCCAAAATATTTTTATCAAGCTTTAAGTCGCCTGCATATAAATCTGGATATTTTTCCCAAAACAATTTTGCATCTCTAAAGATAGGTTTTACATCTGTTTTTAAAATTTTTGCAACAATATCATAAATCTCAATAACAGAATAAGCCCTGCCTGATGCAACATTGATTGTATCATAGACTAAATTTTTATTATTCATAACAATCTCGCATAGTGAAATAACATCATCAATATACACATAATCTCTTTTTTGTAAGCCATTTGAATGTAGTATGGGTTGCCCCCCCCCCCCCATAGTAGCTCTTTAATAATATAGCCAATAAAAGGTGGATGCTTTCTTTTCATATCTTGATGAGGTCCATACACATTAAAGAATCTAAGTGCTATCACATTTAAACCATAAGTTTTAAAAAAAGAGTAGCACAGCATTTCAGCTTGTTTTTTAGAAGTGGAATATATGAGATATGGTAGTGTATCATCTTGCTCGCTTGTTGGAAAACTCTTATTATTTTCATAAATAGCAGAAGTGCTAGAAAAAATCACTTTCTTTACACCATTAAATCTTGCAGCCTCCAAAACATTTGCTGTGCCAGCCACATTTATATCTATTGCTTGATAGGGATTTGTTTGACAATCTGGCAAAGGGGCAATACCAGCAAAATGAAAGACATAATCCACATTACGCATAACATTAAATAACTCTTTAGATCGTATATCCATTCCAATAAATTCTCCAAAGAATTCATTATTAACAACTAAATTATCTAGCCTGCCATATAGCATATTATCAAGAAGCACTATATCATGCCCTTTTTTATGCAGTATATAGCCTAGTTGCGAGCCAACAAAGCCCGCACCGCCTGTAATTAGTATTTTTGACATTTTGTATCCTTTTTGTTGAGTTTAATAATTTCATTAGCCACATATTGAAATGTTTGTTTATCTTTTGCATAAGGTAGAATTCTTAAAAGATTAATTTTTTGAAAAATGAAATAATATTTCCTATAAAATTCATATTTACTAAAGTGTTTGTCTATAAGATTATCTAAGTAGTTTAGAAGTATTTCAATTTTTGTCCCATCATATTTTTTCTTGTATAATCTCAAACTCCATAAGTGCTTTGTATCTTGACGAAGCTTTACAATATCTTGCAATGGCGTTTCAATAAAATTATCTAAAAAGTCTATTAATATAATTTTTCTATCTGTAAATAATATATTGGAGAAAGTTAGGTCTCCATGACATTTTCCTAAAGGTATTTGGATTCTATCTGGCAATGCTTGTAATTCTTTTTCTATATGTGATAAAAATTCTAGCTTGCTTTTGTTTTGTGTAATTTTTTCCATGGTATCGTAATACTTATCTAGCAATATTTTTTTACTTATAGATTCTGTAATGGAATTATTTTTAGTTTGTTGTGTTTTGCTATATTCGCCAACTTGAGCGACATTTTTACTACAAGTAGCAATATCAATGTTTTTGCTTTTTTGATTTATATCCTCTCTAGCTATAATATCGTTTTGATAGAAATTATTAGATTCTAAAATGCTTGGAGATTCTATATTTTTAAGTGGCTTAGAGTTTATTTTGTTGTCATTGCGAGATTTTACGCTAGTAAAATCGTGGCAATCTGTATTTTTAGATTCTATACTATTCTCATTGCAATAGGCTACAGCCCTATGGGAATCTATATTGTTAGAATCTATTTGAGATTTTAAGTTTTTGTCATTGCGAGATTTTACGCTAGTAAAATCGTGGCAATCTGTATTTTTAGATTCTATACTATTCTCATTGCAATAGGCTACAGCCCTATGGGAATCTATATTGTTAGAATCTATTTGAGATTTTAAGTTTTTGTCATTGCGAGATTTTACGCTAGTAAAATCGTGGCAATCCACTTTTTCAAAATCTAGCCTATCCTCATTACAAGAGGCTATGGCTCTGTGGGAATCAATATTTTTTAAATCCAGCTTAGAATCTATTGCGTTATTTACTTTTTCTGCGGATTGCTTCGCCTTAGCAAAGCTATGGCTCGCAATGACGGAGGGCAGAGATTCTAAAATATTTGTATCGATAAAATCTAACAATATGGATAGCACTTTTACAACATCGCTAATTGCACTATTTTCAAAAAACATAATAAAGTCGCTAGCATACAGGTATGGCATTGAAAAGCCAAATTTATCGCATTCTATTAATTCTCTATCCCAATATTGCTTACACACTTGCGGCACAATAATATGGTTGTGATCTTTGTAAATATTTGCAAAAAACATTTGTTTTTCACATTGTTTTTTAAGTCGCTCTTTGTAAGATAAATTTGTAGTTGTTTTAAGTATTGTGCAATTATCTATAATTTCCAACTTGCAACCAGAATTACCTTCTATATGTATTGATATATAACTAAAATCATTTGCAATATTGCATTTATGTTGCTTAAAATGCTCATTTTCTAAACATTTATCCAATCCAATAAATGTCTTTGGAATCTCGCTGTGCAAATATCTACTATCAGATTCTATATTATGTTTGAAATGAATAAATGGAGTGCTAAGATAATGCCCTAAAAGCATGAATGTAATCTTATTATTAAACAAATCTTGACAAGAAAATATATCCTCAATTTCTTGCTTATTTGTGTTAAATATAATAAATTCTATTCCATTGCATAGAGCATAGTATTGGGCTTTTATATCTTTATTAAGAGTATAGAAAAAGTTTTGTAGCTCATTTGCGTTATTTGGTTTTATATCGCTGCTAGAAGCTTTTATATTTAATACACAATGCAGCTTATAATCTACATATAATCCATAACTGCGGGGGGGGGGGGGGTGATTAAGTCATTTATCGCTATTATTTTTTTTAAGTTTGCGAATGTATGGCTTTTAGAATCCCTACCACTTTGGGGGGGGGAGGGGCTTTGGGTGCATTCTAAGAGTTTAGATTCTTTAGAGAAATTTGACATTAGTGTGTTATTTGTTTGTGCTATGAAGCCCATCTCCTGCAAAAGCGGATAAACGATAGATTCCCACACAGAATCTTCGTTAAAATTCTTTACGAAGCTTTCTTTATTAAATTGTGTGAAATCAAAGCTTAACATAATGCTTCCTCTATTTTCAATTTTATCGCACTATTTAGATTCTATAAAGTTATACTAAAAAGGGCAGAAATTCAAAAAGGCTACAAACCCCATACAACCACTAATTACAAAAAATCATTATTATTTTATGCCCTGCATTATAGCAATTTTTATGCCATTGTCAAGCCTTTTTAAACATTTAACATTTTTTTTATTGCATTAATGCAAAACCAAAAACAAAACTAAGCAAATATAAAACCATAAACAAAATGCCCCAATAGCCTTAAAAATTCGCCCTTTTTGCTACAAATTTTCTGCCTTGCAATAAAGCTCGCCCCCCCTTTTTTTTTTGCCCCTTAATTTCAAAAAATCTTATTTAATACGCTGTAAAAACATTCATGTAAATACGCTTGGCATTAAAATAAACCAAAACCATAAAAAAAGCATTCCAATAAATAAAATTCCCCTTTTTTTTGTGTTGCCTTTGCTGTGGATTTATGTAAATGGATTGAAACGCTGGTAATTCCCTTGCCCTTAGTTTTATGGATTGCTTCGCTACGCTCGCAATGACGCGTGTGGGTGTTTCCCTTCGCCTTAGTTTTATGCCTTGCCTTTATACTCTTTTAGATTCTGTGTTGTGTTGCCTTTGCTGTGGATTTATGTAAATGGATTGAAACGCTGTCAATGTAAGCCTTTTATTTTTGTTTATGGATTGCTTCGGCTTCGCCTCGCAATGATAATAAAAAGCGGTTTGAAACTTCGCTAATAATTCGTGCGGTGTTTCCCTTTGCTTTAGTTTATGCCTTGCCTAACGATAAGCTAACTCATGTCCTGCGATGTGTTGCTGTTGTAAAAAACGCTTTGTGTGGATTTAATGCCTTGCTTTTATACTCTTTTAGATTCTGTGTTGCCATTAGTTTGTGGATTAAAGTAGATTGAAACTCTAGTAAGTTTTTAACCTTATTTGTGTTTTATGGATTGTCACTCCTTACTAAAGTAAGGCTAGCAATGACGGCTGGGCTTTGTTGCTTTCTCATTCCTTGCCTTTTTTGTCTCTCTTTATAGTCTGCATGCCTTACCCTTTTCTCATTAATTCCATCATGCTTTTATAATGTTTGTCTAAAAAAGATTCTTTATTTGTATAGTTTTCTTTTATCATTGTTTCTTTATTTGCATATTTATATTTAGATATTTTTATGTCTTTATTATTGATTTTATACTATATATCTTTATTTTTAGTTTAAAACATAGAGGCAGTTTTGTTAAAAGCAAATATAATAATACATTTTTTTGCTACAATATCTCATGTAATAGAGAAAAATCAAGGTGTTTTTATGTTTATAAAGATTCTACCATTTTTAAGTATTTTGGTGTTTCGTTTTATTGGGCTTTTTATTGTCTTGCCCGTTATTTCACTGCTAATTGCCACAATGCCACATGCAAATATTTGGAATGTTGGTATGGCAATTGGCGCACCATATCTTTTTCAGATGTTATGCCAGCCATTTTTTGGTCGTTGGAGTGATAAATATGGACGCAAACCAATTCTTATGTTAGGGCTTGTTGTATTTCTTATTGGCACTATAATTTGCATGTTTGAAAGCTCAATTTATTATCTTATAATAGGTCGTTGCGTGCAGGGTATGGGGGCTATTGGTGGAATCTTGACTGCACTTGTAGCAGATTCTGTAAAAGAGGAAAAACGCACAAGTGCTATGGCATTAATGGGTGTTGGAATCTTTGTGAGTTTTGTTATTGCCATGATACTTGGCTCTATACTTGGCGCACATTATGGGCTTAATGCGCTTTTTGCATTAAGTGCAATAGTAACGCTTGTTTCACTTTTTATTACAATATTTTTTGTAAAGCCTACGCAAAAAATCACTTATGTTTATCCTACTCATGAAGCCCACAGGGATACAGAAATTGATATTAAAAAAAGCATTTTTGCAGTAAGTTTGAGTGGTTTTATAGAAAAACTACTCATGGTTTTAACCTTTGCTTTAGTGCCTATTATACTTAATGAACATATAGATAAAACGCATTTTTGGTATATTTATGTGCCTGCTATGATTGCTGGAGTTATAGCTCTTGGTCCAACTTCAGTTATAAGTGAGAAAAAGGGGCTTGCTAAAGAGGTTTTGCTAGCTAGTATTGGAATTTTCTTTATAGCTTATTTTTGTATGGCATTATGGATTGATAATATTATTATCTTTGGCATTGGGCTTGCATGCTTTTTTGCTGCATTTTCAATGCAAGAAGCATTATTGCAAAGTATGGTAAGCAAATATGCAAGAGCTAAAAATCGCGGTAGAGTTATTGGTGATTTTAGTGCGGCTGGATTTGGCGGAAGCTTCATTGGTGCAATGATAGGAGGTTGTTTTAGCCAGTATAGTGCAATTTCTATGTGGCATTGGATACTTTTTGGCACTCTTATGGCATGTATGATTTTATGGCTTTTTGTCGTTATTGTGCTTGTGAAAAACCCAGACGCACATAAAACACTTTATATACCACTAAATCAAGTAGGGATAAAAGATTTAGAAAGCCTAAATACACTTGTAGGCGTTATGGAGTGGTATGAAAATTTACAAGAGAATCTACTAACAATTAAATATAATACTAAAATTCTAGAATCTAAGCAAATCTACACATTACTAGAATGTAAATAAAGGAGTTGTTATGAAAAATATTTGTATGATAATGGCTTTAGTCTTTTGCTGTGTTTCTGTATTATTTAGTCAGGAGCAATGGCGTAGTCTAAAAAGTATTGAGGCTGATTTTACACAAGAGATTAAGGGCGAACGAGGTGCAATACCTGTTGTATATAAAGGCAAACTTTATGCAGCAGACAATAAGGTAAAATGGGTTTATACAGCACCACTTGCAAAAGAAGTGTATTTGGAAAAAACGCAAGCTTATATTTATGAGCCGCAACTAAAGCAAGTAACAATAGGGAATCTAAAAGAGAATGTAGATTTTATACATATCTTAAAAAAAGTGCAAGCAGCAGGAAAAGATACCTATAAGACGCAAATTGGGGATATTACATATTATGTAATAATTAAAGATTCAAAACCATATGAACTACATTATACCGATAGTATTGATAATAGCATTACTATACGATTTAATAATGTTAAGATGAATGGAAAAATTGATGGGAGTGTGTTTATATTTCAACCGCCAGATGATGTAGAATATATTGATGCGAGTTAGATTCTAAGTTTTTTGCAATAATGTTTGCTATGATTGAAAATTTACAATAGAATATTTATGTGTAGTTTTTGTAAATTATATCTATACTTTAAAACACACATAAAAAGCAAATAGCTTGATATTTATTTTAAGATATATTAAGTAAGTCGCTATAACTGCAATCTTTATAAATTATAAAAATGCTATTTTTACTAAACGATTATAAATTTATTAATACCTTAATACAAATAGAAA